>OJNH01001269.1_pt1 | contig 20546 bp, 15 predicted proteins | sample 1597361 | NCBI WGS metagenome assembly OJNH01 (sample SAMEA2452136, study PRJEB22498) | human gut metagenome | biome: human feces; feature: human gut; material: feces | place: Australia | collected 2012
CAACATAGCCATTTTTTACGAAAGCAGTTCCGTATGGAATACCGGATTCGAGCGAATAGCCAAGTGCCGCTGCATTTCCGGATTCCGGTACACCAACAACCAAATCCGCGTCCACCGGGCTGTCCTTTGCGAGACATCTTCCGGCAATGATACGCGACTGATATACACTCATCCCATCAATCACACTATCCGGTCTTGCAAAATAAATATATTCAAACACACATCTGCCGTGTTCCTTCTGGCACAACTCTCTGTGACTTTCAATCCCTTTTTCCGGTGATATAACAACCATCTCACCCGGTTCCACATCCCGAACAAATTCTGCACCGATTGTATCAAGTGCGCAGCTTTCCGATGCAAGCACGTACGCATTGTCGCGTTTTCCGATGCAGAGTGGACGGAACCCAAACGGATCACGGGCACCGATCAGTTTTCTCGGACTCATGACAATCAGGGAATAGGAACCGACCAGCTTCTTCATGGCATTTTGAACTGCTTCCTCTGCCGAAGATGTCTTTACACGTTCCCTGGCAATATGATATGCGATCACCTCGGAGTCGATCGTCGTCTGGAAGATTGCACCATCATGTGCGAGTTCTCTTCGAAGCTCCGGTGCATTGACGAGATTCCCGTTATGTGCCAGGGCAAGGGTACCCTTGATATAATTCAGTACAAGCGGCTGTGCATTCTCTCTGGTACTCGCACCGGCTGTTGAATATCGTACATGACCAACTCCGATATTGCCTTTGAGCTTATCTAAGTCTTCCTGCGTGAAGACTTCATTTACAAGTCCCATACCTTTGGAAGAAAGGACCTTGCCCTTTGGTCCTTCGGTATCCGATACTGCAATACCACAGCTCTCCTGTCCCCGGTGCTGCAAAGCGAACAACCCGTAGTAAATCGTTCTAGCCACATCGTGTCCGTCAAAATCATACATGCCGAAGACTCCACATTCTTCGTGCAGGCCATCATCCTGATAGTGTTCCATTACATCACTCATATCGCACGTTCCTCTCATTATAATCATATTATCTGCATATTGCTTCTTTTTTTGATATTTTTTTCAAACCTTGCTTATTATAACCCAGATAACTTAAAGTATCAAACAGTTTATGTGTTTTTTTCGAGTTTTCGTGAATTTATATAGCGTTTCACTTGTTTTTTTGATATAATAGTGCCAATCTAATAAAAATTCCAAGCTGGAGGGTTCGTATGCAGGAAAAAAGAAAGAACGTCAGACTTCCAATCAAACTCAAATTGGAAGTTTCTAATTTATTTAAGCAGGATGGTGTAAAAATCGAAAATCTTGATGCCGAAATCGAGGTCTTCGATATATCCAAAGCTGGTATCGGCTTTATGTCCCTGTCCAAGCTTCCGGTCAATTATTATTTCAATGCAACGATTGAATTCGAGAACCGGGAAGAAGTAATCTTATCCGTTGTGAAGATTCTGTATGTAACACCAATTGGCAACGCCGGCTATCGTTATGGCTGTGAGTTCGTCGGTCTGCCGTCTATGTACGATTACATATTTGAGGAGTATGCGCAGAACCTGTAAGTATTCCAATTCCGTTATATAGAAAAAGAAAGAACTGTACACGCATTTTCGTGAACAGTTCTTTTTTTATTCTGTTTCCTCAACCGGGGGATTCACCGACTCTGGTGGCTGATATTCTTCAAATACCAGTTCTTCTCCTCTGTGAAACGCCTCTGTGCTATCCTTCTTGAACAGAACGATCAATGTCTGGAACAACAGCTTGATATCCAGCCAGAAGCTGTATTCTTCAATATACGTCAGATCTAAGATCAGCTTATCCTTCGGGGATGTGTTATACTTTCCGGCAATCTGCGCATGTCCGGTGATACCTGCTTTCACACGCAGGCGGTACTCGAACTCTGGCAGAACCGATGTATAGTTAAAGACATTTGCCAGCATCTCCGGTCTTGGTCCAACTACACTCATATCCCCCTTTAATACATTGAAAAACTGTGGGATCTCATCCAGCCGGTATTTCCGCAGGAATTTTCCGACACGCGTCACACGCTCATCATCTTCCACCACAGAATAATTCTCTACATTCTCCCGCATTGTGCGGAACTTGTATACAGAGAAGATCTTTCCGTCCCGCGTCGCACGGTTCTGCTTAAAAATGAGGCTTCCGTGGTCATCGAGTTTGATCATAATGCTGACAACCAGCATAATCGGCGAGGTAAGGATCAACGCAATCACAGAGATTACAATATCCATCGCCCGCTTGATAAACCGCTGCTCCAGAGTCAGCCCCTTGGAATAATTACAGTATACCGATACGTCGTCTAAGATAAAATGCTTCGCACTCTTCTCGATCACATCATGCATATCCGGATTGAAATACACATTCTTCATATTCTGGTAACAGTACTCTAAGATCTTTGTCCGATCCTGCACCGGAACGTCATAGATAAATATCGTATCATGCTCCAGAATGTATTGCTTGAGGTTTGCGTCCCGATAGTCCGCTACCTTGTTTACCTTGTATTGCAGCTTGTATTTTAAAACGCCGCGCACAATCTCATTTAAGCTCTGCTGGGAAGATGTAATGATAATACAATCCTCCGGCTGATAGATCTTAAAATACAAATGATTGCCACCATACACGAAAATCAGGATCGTCACAAACTGGATTGCAATAATCGGCAAAAGCAGATATGGCTGTTCCAGCTTGAAGCTCTGGTTTTTCATCTGGTTTGTATTCATAATCGACAGAACGATCACAGAGATCACATCTGTAAATACCTGATTCAAAAACAGGGACAGCACGATCGGTTTACTCTTTCGTTTTCCTATGTCGTAATGTCCATAGATCGTCGAAAACATATAATGCATTACTACATACGCTGCGATTGTAATACCGGATGTTCGCGACAGATTCCACAGCTGCCAGTTTGATTTCGCATAAATTCCATACAATACAAAGAACAATATCAAATTCAAAATCGCCTTGAGAAGAAATACAAGTGAAGTCTCAAGTTTTCTGGTATTATTCATTCTATATCCTTACTGTACTTCGTATCCTTTGCTTCGGATAACATCGACTACCGCATCTACATGTTCTTTACAGATTTCATCGGTCTTGGCTTCCACCATCACACGGATCAGTGGCTCTGTACCACTTTGGCGAAGCAGGATTCTTCCATCATCTCCAAGTGCTTCCTCCACCTTCTTTGCGGCTGCAAGTACATCTGCGTCTTCCATAACTTCTTTCTTACTTGTAACTTTAACATTCACCAGAAGCTGTGGGTAGATCGTCAGTCCGCGTGTCAGTTCAGAAAGCGGCATCTTCTCTTCCACCATTGCTTCCATGATCTTCAGGGATGTCAGAACGCCATCACCCGTTCTTGCATTCTTCGAGAAAATGATATGTCCACTCTGCTCACCGCCGAGGATATATCCGTTCTCCATCATACACTCATAGACATATTTGTCTCCGACTGCAGTCTTCGCATAACCGATTCCAGCCTCATCAAATGCTTTGTATAATCCAAAATTAGACATAACCGTTGTAACAACTGTATTATTCTCCAGTTTGCCTCGCTCTTTCATATATTTTCCATAAATGTAAAGGATCGCATCTCCATCTACCAGATTTCCTTTTTCATCAACGCAAAGACATCTGTCTGCATCTCCGTCATAAGCGAATCCGACATCCAGGCCATTCTCAACCACGAATTTCTGCAGGCCGCCAATATGTGTAGATCCTGCATTATTATTAATATTGGTTCCATCAGGTTCTGCATTGATAACATAAGTCTTTGCTCCCAGAGCATCAAATACGGATTTTGCGAGGTTCCATGAACTTCCGTTCGCACAGTCAAGTCCGACTTTCACTCCCTTGAAAGAATAAAGTCCCAGTGAGATCAGATAACCGATATAACGATTTCTTCCTGATACATAGTCTACCGTACGTCCGATCTTAGATGTATGTGCAAACGGAATCTCTTCATAATTTTCCCCAAATACTTCCAGCTTGCCATCCAGATAGTCTTCTACCAGTGCAATCGTTCCTTCATCCATCTTCTCTCCATTACCGTTGATCAGCTTGATTCCGTTATCATAATACGGATTATGGCTTGCCGAGATCATAATACCACAATCAAACCCATCGGTTCTTGCCACATAAGCTACAGACGGTGTCGTCGTAACATGAAGCAGGTAAGCATCCGCTCCCGAAGCTACCAGACCGCCAACCAGTGTATATTCAAACATATAGCTTGAACGTCTTGTATCTTTTCCGATCACAATACGAGCTGGTGTATCATCACCGTTACGACGCTTTACTTCTCCGTAATACCATCCAAGAAATCTTCCGATCTTATATGCATGATCTGCTGTTAAATTATTATTGGCTTCTCCACGGAAGCCATCTGTTCCGAAATATCTTCCCATATGTATTCTCCTAAAATAAAAATTTTTAGTCATTCCGTTATCAAGTAACTGCCACCATTATAGTTGGTATCAGGATTAAGTTCAAGCAAAAGTGGCAAAAAAGTACGCATATGTGCAAAGACATCTTTCGTACATATGCATACTTTTTACTCAACAATCACTATTCTGCTTTCATTCCAAGTTCTTTTTCACACAGTTCCAGTGATGATGCAATCACTGCATCCATGTCATAATATTTGTATTCTCCAAGGCGTCCTCCAAAGATCACCTTTTCTTCTTTTTCTGCCATTTTTTTATATCTGGCATAAAGGGCACCATTCTTTTCATCATTAACCGGATAATATGGTTCATCCCCCAGTTTCCACTCCGAACTGTATTCCCGGCTGATTACAGTCTTTGGAATGTCATTTCCTTCTGAATCTTTTCCAAACTCAAACCATTTATGCTCAATGATTCTTGTCCACGGGATCTCTCGATCTGTATAATTTACTGCTGCATTTCCCTGGAAATTCGGCATATCAAGTATTTCATTTTCAAAACGAACAGAACGATACTCCAGATTACCTAATGAATAATCAAAATATGCATCAATTGCTCCTGTATAAACAATTTTTTCTGCCAAATCATTCCACTTTTCTTTATCCATCAAATAATCTTCGTTCAGACGAACTTCAATTCCCTCTAAAAGATTTTCAACCAGCTTTGTATACCCACCGATTGGTATTCCCTGATACAATGCATTAAAATAATTGTTATCAAAAGTAAGTCTTACCGGAAGCCTCTTAATAATGAACGCCGGAAGTTCCTTACAGTCGCGTCCCCATTGCTTTTCTGTATAACCTTTTACAAGTTTCTCATAAATATCGCGTCCTACCAAAGAAATTGCCTGTTCTTCCAGATTCTGTGGTTCTCCGGTAATCTCTTTTTTCTGTTCCTCAATCTTTGCCGCTGCCTCTTCCGGTGTCACAACGCCCCACATTTTATTAAACGTATACATGTTAAAAGGCATTGAATACAACTCGCCTTTGTAATTTGCAACCGGTGAATTTGTAAAACGATTAAATGTTGCGAAACGATTCACATACTCCCACACCTGCGTATTGTTCGTGTGGAAAATATGTGCACCATATTTGTGAAAATTGATACCTTCCACTTTCTCGGTGTAAACATTTCCCGCAACATTTGGTCGTTTATCAATAACAAGAACCTTCTTTCCTGCATCGGTTGCCTGGCGTGCAAACACCGCGCCAAATAAGCCTGATCCTACTACTAAATAATCGTACATTTTCATTTTCTCCTTCTTAATATTTTAACCAACGCCAAACCATTTTTTAATGTGTCGGTTTCATTTGCCAGATAATAATCCTCTCACAAATATACATCAATTGTGTAACAGCAAGATCAATATTCATATATGGTTGATCCGCAATTCTTAATATCACGAATTCCCATCTGATGCAAAATATGAACCAGCTTCTCTTTTCTTCCGATATCCGTCAAATTTCCGAGAGTCTGTTTTAGTGCACCACAAACACGATCCCGCTTCTCAACAAATTCAATAATCGAAAATAAATGAAAGAACTTGCTATATCGGTTTTCTTGCCCTAATGCCAGATAAAACTCATCCAACATATAATTCAAGTCCGTATCGTCACATTCCACATATAACAAAAAGTCATTCGTCGGCATTTTTCCGTAGATTTTGGTATATAAACTTGTAGACATAACAATCGGTGCTGATTCAATGGTAATGACCTGATACTTCTTCCCATCTACCACGGTTGTTTCAACAGAATCATCTTTCTTCTGAAGAAGCTCTTCAAATGGTTCATAAACCGAACTTTTCCATACAGCATGTTCCACATCCGTCTCCACCCGAGGCTGATAACTATGCTTATTGCAATTATTCTGACTCAGGAAAAAGCTTAACGTCCGACATATCCTATATAAATAAGGTTTCACAAATACACGAGCTTCATCCTGATCCGATGCAACAATATTTGTAATCTCCACCTTGAAAAAATCCGCCGGTATCTCTTCATGTTCCGCATCGTTTTCACAAAACAAATGGATATGAACAAGCTCCTCTTTTCTGAATATTTGATTGGTTTCAGGAATCGGTTTCTCCACCATTCGTGCCACATTCCAATCAACATCCTGCTTTATTCCCATCACATATTCCGAGTCTTTTTTTCGCTATGCAGATCATAGGTATAGTAGCGAAGCGGAATCAGTGCATTGAATATATGTAATGAATTTTCCATATTGATCACCTTTGAATCTTTTATACAATACTACTCTTTATCATTTTTTGACAAAGGAATATTACTATCTTCAAGCACACCTTGTGACATTTGATATTCTTTTACCGCTTCTTCAAAAAGGCGTTTATATTTTCTTATTTTTTCACTCAAATTTTCAGTAGTAATATCCTTGCACCGAATCACTGCAAGCATATCTTTCTTACTACTTTTAATACTGTCAAAAATTGTTGAAAATTCATTCGCTATAATTCTCTTTTCAATGCGCAATGTAGCTGAAATAAGCGTAGGCGAAGCATTTCTCTTCTCTTTTTCTTGCTGATTGTATTTTCTAAAATGTATGAAAACAATCTCATCATCAATAACCACCATTTCAAAACTATATTCTATTCTTGAAATGTAAATATCAAAATCTTTTCCCGCATTATTAACCATCAATTTGGCAATCTCATCAAATTTTTCATTATTATTTGCGGTTATAATACGCTCCACTTTATCTGGAGTAACCTCATTAGTCATCAAATTATTGATAGCACTAAAAAAGACATTCTGTCTTCCAACAACCGAATATGGAGAGAATCTAGTTGTTTTAACAGAAATATTTGACTTTTTTACAGCCTCCGTCAACGCATCAAATGCATCGTTCTCCCCAATTATATATTGAGCTAACGTCCTTTTATCTTCACTTGACGATCCAAAATCCTTTACTAATGATTCAATATTTGTAATTCTGCGATTGATTCCTTCCAACAAATTCTCTACATAAAGATTTGTTGGTTCGTAAAAGCATGGTCTATATAATGTATACTTTGTATTAGAAGAAACCATTGCAATAGCCACGTCCATAATTTCTTTTTGAATATTACCAACTTCATCAGATGATGCATTTCCTCTAAAAACATCAAGATTGTAGGTATAATAGTATTCTGCATAATACCTTATGTCAGATGGTATTTCATTTTCTTCAATCTTATCAGATCTCAGGAAAAAAACACGCTTACCTTGAGAATGAGCCAAACCAACTTCATACATAACATTCAGATTACCTATTGTATATAAATCCACTATGCATCCACTTGACTCCCTTATTAGTTCCATTATTTTCTTTACTCTTGAATTACTTCCTTCATCCATCAAGTCGCTTCGCTCGAACTCAACTTTCAAATCTTTTGTAGATATTTTTTCGGACACTGGAACAAAAACCTCATTCCACATTCTATCCGCATGTTTTCGTGCATCTGAGTATTTGTTTCCTAATGGTGTAATGAGAAAAATCTTTTGTACCTGCATTTTAACCTCTCCTCTTCTTAAGTGTTGCATCAAGTCACTACGTGATACTGTTACTAATTTTTTCTATGCTTTACATCTTAATTCTCCGAAAATAATCTTGCTGTTCATGCGTATCGTAAATAATCAAATCAATTGCAATTACACAAGATCATCTTCAACAATGTCGTAAATCTTTGTAAGCCGCTCACATTAGAATTAACGGTTATCAAAAATGGCTTATTAAAAATTTATATAATATAACCATTCTTCAACCGATGGAGTATCCAATGCTTCTACCGCTTCTTGTACCGTCAAACGTTCTTCTACCATATCCGACGGACACAAAATCACTATATATATCATAATGTGTAAATTGCTTAGCCATTTTCTCCTCCTTAAGTAACCTATATTGGAGTTTTTCGTTTGTTTGTCACTTAACCCGATTTTTCTTCAGCTTTTAGTTTACGAAGCTTTTGTGTTTTTTACTCCTTTCTCTCAGAAACATCATAAACATCATAAACATTTGGTACATTTTTAATCACCTTATTTTTACAATACTGATATAGGCAAATGAAATATAATTATTATTTCCACTTACTTGAGATGCCCCAATCATAAACTCGTCATAAAAATTTGACTTTGGCACAAATTCAACAGACTTTTCTATCCATTCCAATCCATTATTTTTTCCTTTAATGCTATCACTCAATATAATTTGATATAACGAACTACCAGAATCTTTTATATGAAAATTAATTACATCGGAATCAGATTTAATCTTATACCTAACAGAAAATCTATAATGATATTTCTTTTCTAACTCTTTTCCCAATTGCATAACTGCATATCTACCCGGTTTACTTGCACCAGGTTTTACAATCAAAGTCAAACACCCATCTATAACATGTTGCTCCCACCACATTGGATCATATGTAAATTGATATGAAGCTCTGTCATATTGCAGTAATGTATCATTGTAATCGTAAATATTTCTATAATTACCATGATTGGGTTTCAAGGCATAATCCGCTGCTTCATGAAATCCTTTTTTCAAAATCATTTCATAAAATAAATCCCTTTTAGTTCCTGCCCAATTTCCTTTATAATTTCCATTTCCGCCTAACCACTCTAGCGGTGCTTCTTTCTTTACCCCCTCGCCATCTAAAATTCTATTAAACCATTCATTGCCTTTATTATTATTAATAAGTACTGCCGATACACCATTTTTGGTATTTATTAAATTATCATGTTTATCAATCCACCAAAAATCCCCTATTGTAATGTCTCCCAATCTAGGAAATGCTTGATACTTACAATGTTCACAGTGTTGAGCACACATAGTATGATCATGATATACTCTCTGATATTCATCACACTGTTTTCCATGACGAATTTCTTTCTCTCCATTATCCAAAGTTATTTCTTCACACACACAATTCCAGCCATATTGTTTTGACCGAAATTCATATTTTACAATTCTATTTGATACATCATCTTTCAAATATTTTTGGAAAAATTTCGCAGATGGTGCACCTCCACAAAAAATATCTATTAACACTAAATTGTCATATTCCCTGCCCAAAAAATTCCTTAAACCAGCAACTTGGCATGGACATCCGGTAAACATAACAAGTCTTCCCTCTTGTAAATAAATTTTTATATCCTTAAATGTATTTTCGCCAATAAAGCTCTGAAGATATTTAGATTTTTGAAGTTTTTCGATTTCAGCGATGCTTTCAATTTTAGTATGCTTCACATAAAAATTGTCATCCCATGCTGCACCATAAATCACCCCATTTTTATCAAATATCTTTTCCGCCAATGTCGTAAAAATACCTCCCGACGAACTCGCATATAATACTTCTCTATTCTTTGACTGAAATTCATATAGTTTTGGGACGTTATTGTAATTTTTCCGAATACTTAAAGTAGGACATACTTTTGTACATACACCACAATTAATGCACTTTTCAGCTAGAACTTTAGGTATATAATATCCATACTTATCTGTTGACATTTCTATCGCATTCTTCGGACAAATATTAGCACATGCTGCACAACCTATACATTCATTGAAATTTACAGTCCTTTTTACGGACAAATTACATTTATTAATATTTACCGCCTTACTTAACCACTCAACCGCCTCATTTCTTCCACGCTCAATTACCTTATTAATAGACTCATAATCAATATCAGCTAAATAATTATCATTCCATTGAAACTTTCCTATGTCACGAACCAGACGATCTACCAAATTAAACCGCCCTAGAATATCATCAAATCTCTCTGCGCCCCTCACATTATTGCAAACAGAAATAAATTTTTTTTCAAAAATAATAGAAAAACAGGTGCCGTGAAAACTATCTGTCACCACAAACTGCGCATTAGAAAATGCTTTTAGAAAATCTGTTACATCCATATTAACTTGTACATTTGGGAACTCGCCTTTTCTTTGATACTTATCCCATGAACTCTTTATAATTGTATAGTATCCGTCTGGTATTGTTATAACCTTACATCCCATGCAATATCCAATTTTATTTATAGCCGCTAATTTTTCATCATTCGGATCTAATATATATGCAATTATATATGGTTCATTTTCATAAAATGTAGCTTGTTCTATCAGTTCATAGTATATCTCTTTTTCAATGTCAAAAACGGGTTCTAACAGTACTTTTGCATCTATACTATATTTATTTTTTAAAATTTCTTTTCCAAACTCCTCTCGTACCGAGATAGCATCATATTTATGAAATTCTTCTGACACAAACTTCTGTCTTTCATTTGGTACGTGATCGTTTATACTTCCAAAAGAAGAACAAAAGCTTATTCTTCTTTTTTCCTCCTTTACAAACGGTAAATACATACAGCCAGAAAAAGAAATATCGTAATTCCAAATCTGATCCGATCCTGCTAAAAATGTATATGCATGTTTATTTATCAAGCTCATATCATCAAAGCTCATTCGTGGAACAATTTCATCTTTAGAATACACACTATTCATAAATTTCATATTATGTGTCCACGCTCTGAGTTCCATGTCATCTGTTTCATAATTAGGCTTTCCTAGCAAAATTACGCTCTTGCCAAGATTTTTTAAAATTCGGTATGTAGCATAGCCATTTAAAATAGAACCATAATTGGCTCCATACCAAAATCCAACCACACACACATCATATACTTGTTTATTTTCTAACCAACGCTGTTTCTCAAGGATTCTTTTATCTCTGGAAAAGAACGGTGTTTCCCCGTGTGAATCATAAAAAATAGAGTCAATGGGTGCATCTGTTGCTGTATCATATACAACAATATTTACTCCCCTCCGATTACATGCATAATCAATATTGTTTATCAAAATAGACGTTCTATTACCATTACGCCATGCCGCACTCAATACAGATATTTTTGTATTACCAACTTCAATATGCGCCTCTACGTTTTCTTCTACTGTATTAGATTGACTGTCTAATACAGGCTCACCATTATAGAGTATTCCTGCATACATTCTCCACAATTCCTTGGAAAAGTTAGAAAACCCCATTCCCTTTATTTTATTTAGGACTTCTTCTGACATATTACTGCCTGGCGTATCTTTTACCGAAAGTACAATTATCACATGATCTTTTATTTTGTACAATATATTTATATATGTATCAATGTCATCTACTTTTTTTAAATACTCCCTTACTTCCTCCATGTATAAACCTTTCTCCCTTATCTCTTCAACTTTCTAGGAATAGCCGTCATTGTCATCGCTAATTTATAGCTCTTGGATTTCCGGGTTTCACTTAATCGCCATCCCAAATCATCTCTCTGCTTACGTACTTCTTCCAGTTCCGTGCTCAACCTCTCGATTTTCTTTCTATATACATCAACATCATCTTCGACAAAATGCTGATATAAAAAGTCTTTTTCTTCCAAAATCTCCGACACTTCTTTTCCAGAAAGAGAAATATTATTCACCTTGCCTAAAGCATAGACTTTTTCTATTTGCTCGTAATGTTCCTGGTTCGTACACAAACCACTATGATTTTTCCAGAACTCATCCAGTGAAACCTCCTGATCAACAATCGCATATATTTTTTTCAGAAAATCCTCTGTGTCTCCGACATTAAACCGAAATGCGTCTGATCGAGTTAATTCAGAGGCTCCTCCTGCACTACTTGACAGAATTGGCACACCAAATGCCACCATTTCAATGGCCACCTGCGGCAAATTATCCTCCCAAAGTGCCGGTATCACTCCAAGGTTTACTCCAGTAAGAATATTATGTAAATCAGCGTGGCTATAGCCATGAATAATCTTTACTTTATGGAACTTTTTTAATTTCTTTTGAATATATGCATCTTTATCACGAGTTGTCGTTGTCAATACCAATTCGATTTTTGCAGCATATGACGAATCCATCTCCTCTAACGCATCCAATAAAAACGGATATCCTTTTTCTTCATATTCAAGATTGGAGCCCAAATAACCAATTTTGAAATAATCTCCAATTTCACAATTTGAATGTCCGATCTGGAATTCAGCAACTCTCGTACCTATGTAACTAAGTATCAGTTTTTCTTTCTCAATATGATTTTCAACTGCAAGATCCAACACTCGCTGCGAAACGGCTAAAATACTGTCCATATTTTTATTTAATGCTTCCACGGCTCTGTTCTTAAATTCTATGAATTGTTTTGCATCTTTTTTGATACTCAGTCGATCAAAGCCAAATTTATCACTCCATTCATATTCATCAACTTTTTCGAATCCCCCTTCCTGATTGACCCGTCCACGCTCTAACATTTCGTTTGCATAATTCCTCATATGTGACCGATCAATACATTTATCACAATCTTCCGCCGTACATTCTGGAACACAATTGACATGCTGATAGCGATTATAATAAAATCCTGTCATGCAGATTGGCACATAATTGTGCAGCGAAAAGATAAACTTTGTATTCGGATACTCTTCTTTCAAGTCAAACACATCCAATGATAATCCTTCCATATTATTGAAATGAATCACCTGGAATTCACCATATTTCTTCAAAAATTCATCAAAAGTATTTTTTAACATTTTATTTTCAAATGCTACTGATGGATTTCCAAACAACATATCCTGTGGAGCCGGAACCGGAGAATTCACTATCTCATAAGTTTTACAACGTTTTCCAAATATATTGTCTATTCTACGCACATAACATTCCTTTTTTGAAATGTCATATGCCCAACCACAGCTCAAAAAATAAACATCCACATCTGGGCGGTTATCGATGATCGACTGAATCAAATTTTTACAATATATCGTAACTCCTCCGCCAACCTTGTTGGGATTATCAAATGGAACCCAGTTATAAATTAAAACTTTTTTTCTATTTTCATATAAATTATTCAACGGTGATTTATACTGTAAATAGTTCTTCCTGTCACGAGCATTGAAATCATCTTTGATTACTGCAGGATTGATCTTGTCGAGCATTTCCTTAGCTTTTTTATAAAATAGCTGTTCTTTTCCGGCATAATCAGACTCTACAATAGCACCACATAAATACATCAGCGCTCTCGCATAAGCAAATTTGAGTGTCTCCTCGTCCTGACAATTGCATTTCTCTAATACATTTAAATTGTCGATCATTCGATCAAATGGAATATTAAAATCATATCCTTTAGATGAAGACCCTTCTACTTCCGTTCGATAATTATAAAATGGTCTTGCGGTCCAAATAATACTTTTTGCACAGCACATTGTTTCGAAAAAGAACGGATTATCGACCCATCCACCTCCTTTTGCTTCTTTGAACTTAATACCATTGTCTTCGATCAAACTTCTCTTATAAATGCCTGACCAGATCGATGGATGTCCCCACAAAATTTGTGGGTACTCTTTAATGGTAAAAGGTGTAGCAACCTCTGGCATATTTGAGCGTTCTTCATTGACTACTTTTTTGATTGAGCCATCCTCGTTCTCATAACAATTCCAAAAATTACTTTTAACTATGTCAACGGTTCCGTTATTGGTATACATATACAATTTTTCAAACATATTGTTTTCAATATAATCGTCCGCTTCCACACAACCAATATATTCTCCCGTTGCTGCAGCTAATCCTGTATTCATAGAATGTCCATTTCCACCGTTTGACTTATGTATTACCTTGAATCGCTGATCTTCGTTCTGAAATCTGTCCATTATTTGAGGGGAACTATCTGTAGACCCATCATCAACACATATAACCTCAATATCTTTCAAAGTCTGATTCTTAATGCTCTGTAAACATTGTTCCAAATACTTTTCTGCATTATAAATTGGTACAATTATTGAAATCTTTGCCATTTTTTATTCCTCGCTTTTCCACTACATTTTCGCCACTATATCCTCAATTTTCTGCTGAAAGAAAACTGTTCCAACTACATAACATCCACCAGCATACACGCTCACAATTACCCACAGTTTCCAATCTGGATAGGTTCTGTCCATAATGCATTCTCTGGCTATCGCAATCGCCGTATACAACGGATTCAATATTGTCATACACGTCTGCATGGCTGGTGATAATCGGTCAATTCGATAAAAAATTGCCGAACCATACATTAAAAATAACGTAAAGATTTTATAAAAATATGTAATATCTTCAAATGTAACATTAATGACTGCAAGCATTTTTCCGATGCCAAGCATCATAACCAGCATAATCAAAATATCTGGAATAAACAGTAACCAGGTAACACTCGGTCGAATCCGATATAATGCAATCACAAATGCATAAATCATTAATGAAAACAAGAAATTACGGAACGCGAGCAAAATCTTCTGAATCACATACACATTCTTACTTAGCTGCGTCTTGATCAAAAAATTTTTGTTTCCCATTAAAGCATTTAAACACATGGTTGTTCCTGATGTGAACAATCCATAAACCGTTGTTCCTGTTAATACGTATAATGGAAAGCGACCGGAGTTTCCGCCTCCAAACATCTTTCCAAACACCAGCACCAGCACCACCATATTGATCAACGGGTTAATAACTTCCCACAATTCTCCCATAAACGTGGAAGACAGACTCCTTTTTTTATCCCGCAAGACCAACTGATGAATTACAAACATATTTTGCTGAATTTCATCCGCTTTACGCCTTATCATTTGTTGACACTTTTCCACTATAATCTCTCCACTACTTCATTTTCATATTTCTTAAATATCAGAATTCCAAATCCAAACATTCCAATTGCCCATGCGAACATCTGTGTTATATACATGCCTTCCGGCATGCGGCCATAGACCACACATTGACGCATCACATAAATGTATGCATAAAGTGGATTATGCTGAATGACCCATTTGACACCATCCGCAACCCAGTCTACAGAGTAGAACATCGCCACGAAGAATCGCAGAATAAATATAAAGTTGGAATAGATATTCCTTGCATCCCGTTGAAACACAAACCAGATGGAAACCAGATAAGACATTCCTGTGGTAAAAATCAATAACAGTAAAAGCACAACCGGAATCATAAAATAATATATGGTTACCGCCGCCCGATACCACGCAAGCACTGCTGCAAAAGGAATACACCCCAGCAGGAAATTGACGAATGCGGTAAGTACACGTGATAATATAAACAATTCACGTGGAAGCTTCGACTTAATAAGAAGACTGCTGTTATCCTTTAATGTTGTCAATGATGTCTGCGTTGCTGTAGCAAAAAACTCAAAGATCAAAAATCCTACAAAGTAATAAGCTGGATATTTTTCAATCCCCTTGTTAAAGATAGTCGAGAATAATACAACAACCAATGCCATACGCATTAACGGATAAACACAGCTCCATAAGATTCCCAGAAAACTTCTTGCATACTTTCTTTTCAATTCTCTTTTGGTTAATTCCCACAGAACAAACCAAAACTGTTTCATACTCATTTTTCTGTTCATTTTGTTTTGTCCATTCTGTAATAAGCTGCCAACACACCCAGAAAAATGACATAGATCACATATGTCAATATGTATGGTCCGGTAAACAGGCCCTGTCCGATAAATCCGGTTAAGGCTGCAAGAACAGCTGCCATCTGTGGTTTTCTTTCCTTGCCCTTTGCATACATGTAATATGGCAAAAGATACATAAGTATCTTTAAAACTGCTCCGAACACTCCCATCGTTACCAGATATTCAAGTACATCATTATGTGCGGTGCAATAAAGCCAATTCCATTCCACGTAAAAATCTGCTTTTGCAATTTCTTCCTGTGTGACAGTATCCAATAACGCAGGTCCCGCACCAATCAACTTCTGAGACAGATTTCCATCTAAAAAACCATGGAATGCAAAATACCAGATGGAACCTCGATAATTAAATAATTCCAGATTGTAGTTACAAACCAGATAATATATGGTTCCAATTACTCCGATAACAATCAGACCAATCCATATCTTTCCACAAAAACGCTCAACCAAACAATCCAGTTTCTTTTTCCTGTCTTCGGATAATGTACCTGCTCCCAAAAGTGCCACAAGAATGACAACTCCTGCAACGCCCGGCAGAAAATACAATCGATGCTGCAACAAAATCAATGAAACCGTATCCGTATCGATTGTGCGCGGTGTATACGGATGTTTCCATAGAAACTCTGCTACCATACCTGCCACAGAAAACAGGATTCCGTTGATTGCAAAATTCTTCAACCGAATTACTTTTTGGAAGGAATACCAGACTACAAATAATACAGCGATCCCGATACCGATATAAGTTGTGTTGGTAAGTGTAATAAACAAACTAAAATATGCCACTAGCAGAAAGAAATATATGCACGCTCTGCGTACTCTGCTTCGTGTAAATATTGTTGCCAGCATAAAAAACGGAACTATCATAGACAAATATGCCGCCCAGAAATTTACATTTCCGATGGTCGATATAAATATGTTGTACTGAAGAGGAATTTCATCATGCATGATCAAAAAATCATAGCCTAGACGATCAATCACACCAATTGCCAGTACCACAAAGGAACCCAGATACAAATACACCCAAATATCGCTTTTTCCGGTATAGCATCTGGAAATCACAAAATATACCAATACACTGACAAGAATGGTCCACGTTCCAACTCCCCAGGCTTTCTCTCCGGATAATGATGTACGTATATCCGTCGAACAGATGGTTGAACAGACAGCCAGTAATGCAAACACGATCATTACAATATCCAACGCATTGCCCTGCTGCCATATGTTGCATACAAATGTCTTTCCCTGTTTCTTATAAATACTTACTGCCAGACTGATCATCAGACTGCATGCAACTGCCGCTATAAGTATGTACGCAAATAAATAGTAAACATCCTTTTTGTCATTTAATATATTGTAATAATTATCCGAATAATACAGTGGCAGCAATGTAAACATCAATGCCACAAACATTTTTACGGACTCTTCTCTTATTTTCTTCAAAAATATATCTCCTATTGTCAAGGTATCGGAGCCAGCAGTTTCTGACTCCGATCATAAACTCACATTTTTCTAAGATTAAACTACTTTGTTGTTGTTTTCTTTACAGTTGTCCACTTAGAATATACTTTCTTACCATTTGCATCCAGCTTGTATGCGCGGACACGAACATAGTAAGTTTTCTTATTCTTAAGATTCTTTACTGTGTAAGAAGTTTTCTTGGTTGTTTTAGACTTTGTAGTCTTCTTTGTAAATTTCTTTGATGTAGAATACTGAATCTGATATCCTTCTGCTCCTGCAACTTTCTTGATTGTTACCTTTACAGAATCATCTTTTGCTGTAACAGTAGCCTTAGAAGGTTTCTTTACAGCAACCTCCTGCTCTGGTGTTGCATCTGTAGCAGTCTGCTCAGCAGTTGCTGCATATACAGGTGTAGCCACTGAAGGTGCTACAGTTGTTGTAAGTACGGCTGCTGCTAATACAAGTGCAGCTAATTTCTTCATTTTCATGACAATAGTCTCCTTTCCGCCTGCTTTTGCAGGTTTGTCATCATACACGTATGAAAATGTGAGTTTTCTATATAAAAAATCTGAAATCAGATTTTTTACCAAATGTAAATTTATTGATTATACTGTGTGCGATAAGCCTGACACACAATTTTCGGTTCTCCGATCATTCGCATGTTTCCCTGCTCGATCCAGACAACCTTTGTGCAATTATCAATAATTGTCTGCATTCCATGCGAAACCATAAGCACCGTTGATCCGCCATGAATCAATTCTTTGATTCTTGCCAGACTTTTCTTACGAAAAAATTCGTCTCCAACAGAAAGGACCTCGTCCAGAATAAGTATTTCCGCAGCACCTGCTACAGTTGCAATAGAAAATCCCAATCGTGATACCATTCCGGAAGAAAAGTTTTTTACTTTCTCTTCCATAAATCCTTCCAGTTCCGCAAAGTCCACAATCTCCTGATAGTGCTCATCGATAAAGCTTTTGGAATACCCGATAATGGCTCCATTCAGATAAACATTTTCTTTGGCAGACAATTCCATATCAAATCCAGTTCCCAGTGTTAGCAACTGAACTTTGCCCGGATCTACTTTCACATGTCCCTCCGTAGGGTTTAGCGCTCCGGACACAATCTTTAGTAAAGTAGATTTCCCGGAACCGTTCGTTCCGATAATTCCTACAATTTCGCCTCTGTAAACATTAAAATTAATATGATTTAGCGCAAACAGCTCTTTATAAGACATCTGCTTACGCAAGGTCTGTATCATATACTCTTTGATTCCAGACACATTATTTGTCGCGATACGAAAACGCATAGTAAGATTCTCAACCTGTATGACAGGAGCATCCTCATGTGCCGCACTTTCTTTTTCTAGATATGGTGCGATTTTTGCAGCATAAGATTTTGCCTCCTGCTCCTTTTCCTGTCGGAAAGCCTTATTTTCTTCTGTATAATCGGCAACCGTATTTTGTCCACCGACTTTCTCATATATTATTTGCAAAATGCATGCGCTTACTACCGCAACTCCAACTGCTTCAAACATTTCAAACCTCTTTTGTTTTTCCCGCTTTAAGACTTTGCCTCAAATATGTAACGTATTTTGCTCTCCTGGCACCTCTCAGATTAGATGCAATATGTTTCCCGGCATTCACAATTGTTCCTTCGATCCAACCGCTCTCATGAAGTTCCCGATGTAAAACTCCCGCCATGATCAGAAGTTTTGTACTGATCCTTAAATTTCTTATTTCTGTTTGATTTAAGTCATTGGCAATACATCTCATATGATCATCTGCCAGATCATCGGAAAATAACTGACTTCCATACCATTGTGCTTCCCATTTATTCGGGTTTGCCATAATCGTTCGATACAATTGCTGTACCAGCTCTTTTGCATCATTTTTATACCAATTTTTTTTATCAGTCTCTTTTTCTAACTTCATTAGATTTTCCATATAAAGCAACAATACCTGATGATTAATGTTCAGATTTTCTTTATTTGGATTATCCACCTTCGAAAATACAGGCTCATACTGTCCCATGTTCCAGACATATTTTTTTACCATTGAACACGGTTCACTGTACATCACCTCATATAAGCAGTTGCTAAATTCTACTTTGCGTCGAATATTATTCTCAGGTCTAAAGTAAAAAGCCTTATAGGTACATCCATTTCGTTCTTCCGGTAATTCATACAATCCGAAATAATATCCCTGTATGTGTATCTTGGGCTTTTCCTGTGCCAACAATGTCCGGATACTTTTTTGAATAGTTCCTACCCATCCACTGTCAACCACTGCATATCGAACGGAATCCAATAAGCCTTCCTGTTTCAAATACCCCAAAGCATTCGCATAAGCGTCCCTGGAATGTGTATAAATCATATTCAGCAAATTAGTTGAACCTTCCCGGCAACAAACCAGAACCTGTTTTTTTAGTTCTGTAATTTCTTTTGGATTTAGATTTTGCTTCAATGGCCTGCGATAATGAATTTCTTTTTCTACCTGATACATCTCTTCCTCGTTCAACTCTGCTCTCTTCAAAATTTGATAGAGGCTTACGTCGATTCCTGACAGAAAAATGCGGTCCAGGCATTTTTCTCCCAGCAAATGATATTCCGGAATGCGAAGCGAGTAACGTGACACACGCAGATATCGAATTTCTATCCGGAGATTAAATTTTGTAACGATCTGTTGTGCAATCAGATACATGGGATATGCATCTCTGGCCAAAAAATATAATCGTTCCTGTTTATCCTGCAAAGCTTCTGACAGTACCCACATAACATACTCTACTAATGCCGGAGCCCAGCAAACGGCATACATCTGTTTGTCTGATTCATCTAACTGTTTCAAACACTGCTTGGATGCCTTGTACAATAGATTGTTTTGTTTTAATATCTCAAGGTAAGTCTCAATTCTCGGATTCTGTTTCTGTCTTTTATCTTTCTCTCTCATTATCCACTGTGCAGCCATATCACAACTCTGCAATGCGCTCCTTTGTCTTTGCAGTCAGTACAGATGGTATCATTTTGCTTACAATCGGCCGAAAAATATACAACCAGCCTTTTGGCCACAAAATTCCCAATCCCCGGAAACCTTCGTACCGCACCTGCCCTTCGCGAAATCGATTGACCCAGGATCGTGTAT
>OJNH01001270.1_pt1 | contig 20538 bp, 17 predicted proteins | sample 1597361 | NCBI WGS metagenome assembly OJNH01 (sample SAMEA2452136, study PRJEB22498) | human gut metagenome | biome: human feces; feature: human gut; material: feces | place: Australia | collected 2012
ATTGTTTCCGGTGCAACATGTATCATTTTAACTTTTGCTTCATTTGAATATGTCACATACCCCTCTGTAAAAAACTCTGAGATTCCCGGAACATTGATCAGCGTGGACGCGATCATCCCACCCGTGGCGGACTCCGCTGTTGTAATTGTAATTTGATATTTTTTTAACAAACCATAAATGGAATATTCCAGCGGTTCCTGTACTGCACTTTTGCCGGTACAGGAATCACTGGAATCATATACATGTTCAGCCAACTGCTATTCTCCTATTTCTGTTCTTTTAAAACATTTTTATTTTTGGCAATATAATCGATCAGTGATACGACTGTCAGCGCCAAAGCAATGTATGTAAGAACCGTGCCAAGCACTGCAAAGAACGAATTCGGAATATTTAAGATCAGCACGATCACCATAAGCATCTGGAAAACCGTTTTAAATTTTCCCCAATAACTTGCAGCAATTACAATTCCATTATCTGCAGCGACCAGACGAAATCCACTGATGATAAATTCTCTCGCAATGATAATGATGACAATCCAGGCTGCAAGCTGTCCTTTCTCAATCAGACAGATCATTGCAGAGCATACAAGCAGCTTGTCTGCCAGAGGATCCATAAATTTTCCGAAATCAGTAACCAGATTGTACTTTCTTGCAATTTTTCCATCCAGCATGTCGGTAAGACTTGCAATGATAAAAATAGCTACTGCAATATAATTGCCATAACCTTCAAAATACGGAGCAAGCATAAAGAAAACAAAAAACGGAATCAATATCATACGCATTACCGTCAGTTTATTTGGTAAATTCATAATTTACACTCTCCATTTCTGCACAATAAATTTTAAATACTGCTAGATCAATTCTCCAATCAGGTCATACTCATAGGCGCCTGTCACACGTACTTTCGCGATATCGCCCGTCATGAGTTCTTCATCTGTATTAATAAAAATATAACCATCTACATCCGGTGCATCACGGTAAGTTCTTCCAACATAAGCATTTTCATCACTCACTTTCCCTTCAATGAAAACGTATAACTCTCTGCCTTTCATGGTCTCATTTTTATCAAAAATAATCTCTTCCTGTAATTCCATGACATCTGCCTGCCAGTCTTTTTTCAGATTTTCATCCTCCTGATCGGTAAACTCTGCAGCAGGCGTTCCCTCCTCCGGTGAATAGGTAAAAGCACCAAGACGGTCAAATTCCATGTCATTGATAAACTGCATCAGTTCCTCATGCATTTCCTGTGTTTCACCCGGGAAACCACAGATCAGCGTCGTACGCAGTGTAATGTCCGGAATGCGTTCACGCAGATGCGTAATGATCTTTACAAGATCTGCATTACTCGTTCTTCGTCCCATGCGTTTTAATATGGTATCATTTGCATGCTGGATCGGGATATCCAGATAATGGCATACTTTTTTGTTGCGGATCATGGCATCAATCAGACCTTCGTATATTTCTTCCGGATAACAGTACATGATACGGATCCAGAACAGGTCTTTGATCTTGTTTAACTCATCTAATAAACGGTGCAGTGACTTTTCACCATAGAGATCAACTCCGTAGAGTGTGGTCTCCTGTGCCACCAGGATGAGTTCTTTTGCTCCTGCAGCAACCAGTTCTTTTGCCTGTTCGATCAGATCTTCCATCGGAACACTGCGGTAATTTCCGCGGATATACGGAATAATGCAGTATGTGCAGCGCTTGTTGCATCCCTCTGCGATCTTTAAATAAGCAAAATGTCCGCCTGTTGTCACAGAACGTTTGGTGTGCAGTGTCGGCAATCCCTCTAAGGTCTTGAAATTCTCATAATGTTTGCCCTCTAAGGACTGATGCACTGCGTTTACAATATCCTCATAGGAATTCGTTCCAAGAATTGCATCCACTTCCGGGATTTCTTTTACGATTTCTTCTTTATAACGCTGTGCAAGGCATCCGGTCACGATCAGAGACTTTAATCTGGCTTCTTTTTTCAGTTCTGCCATCTCAAGAATCGTATTGATACTTTCTTCTTTTGCATCATTGATAAAGCAGCAGGTATTGACAATGATAATGTCTGCTTCCTGCTCATCATCTGTCATTTCGATTCCATCATCTCTTAACATGCCAAGCATAAACTCTGTGTCGACCAGATTCTTGTCACATCCAAGTGATACAAATAAAAGTTTTAAATTATTCTTCATCCGATGTCTCCGGTAAAATCTTTACCTTTCCTTCGTAAAGTTCTTCTACTGCGATGGATAATGGTTTCGGGCACACTTTTTTCTCTGCCATCGGCTCATCTCCTGCAATGATCTGGCGTGCTCTTTTTGCAGCTGCAATCACAATGGAATAACGGCTGTTTACAACCGGCTCCTCACCAATTTCCACACCGTCGTTTACTACTTTCATTAATTCTACATAAGATGGATGTATCATGATAATTCCCCTTTCTTTGCGCATTGCGCATATGGCGGTCTCCCGCTCTTAGATTCTTATATTTATGTTACAGATTTTTATCTGTTTCATGAACAGACTATTTTGAAAATGTTTTTAGTTCATTCCGCATTTCCTGTATAGCTGACTCATTACGGTTTACACGGTAATGTTCATTCTGAATGATCTGATGAACTTCTTCCACACAGTCTTCTAACACGTCATTGACTACCAGATAGTCATAGGACTCAATTCCCTCCGCCTCTTCAACGGCTCTTGCAAGTCTTGACTCGATCACGTCCATCGTCTCGGTTCCTCTGCCTATCAGACGGTTTTTTAACTCTTTGGCACTCGGCGGTGTCACAAACAAAAGCAATGTATCCGGGAATTTTTCTTTGACTTTTAATGCTCCCTGGATCTCGATCTCTAAGATGACATCTTTTCCTGCCTCTAACTGTTCTTCCACATATGCCTTCGGCGTGCCATAATAATTGCCGACGAACTGCGCATATTCGATCAGTGCATCGTCTTTTATCATCTGCTCAAACTGTTCTTTTGTACGGAAAAAATATTCCACACCATCCGTTTCACCCGGTCTTGGATTTCTCGTCGTAGCCGAGATGGAAAGTGCATAGCTGTCAGCATATTTTTTCATTAATTCTTTCATGATGGTTCCTTTTCCCGAACCGGAAAATCCGGATACCACGGTAAGGATTCCTCTATTCTTTCGTATCATCATATACCTCTGTGGCATTGCCATTAAATCTGCCGGCAAGCGTCTCCGGCTGCAATGCTGATAAAATGATTTTGTTGTTTTCTGTAAAAATGACGCTTTTGGTCCTGCGTCCCTGTGTCGCATCGATCAGATTTTCCTGTTCTTTGCCTTTTTGCACCATACGCTTTGCCGGTGCGGAGTCTGAAGATACGATACAGACAATCTTATCGGTATTGACCATATTGCCAAATCCAATATTCATTAGCTTTGCCATATACCACCTGTCCCTATTCTATATTCTGAATCTGTTCCCTGACCTTTTCAATATCCGTCTTTAAACTGATACCGATATCAGAAATTGCAAGATCATTGGTTTTAGAAAGGATGGTATTTGCCTCACGGTTCATCTCCTGCGCAATGAAGTCAAGTTTTCTTCCCACACTGCCACCAGCTTCCAAGGTATCTTTGGTACTCTTAATGTGGCTGCGCAGTCTGACTGTCTCTTCATCAACACAGATCTTATCTGCAAAGATCGTTACCTCCGTCGCAATTCTTGCATCATCGATCTGACGGTCTCCTAGCAGTTCTGCCACCTTAGCCTCTAACCGTTCTTTGTACTCCTTCATGATCACAGGGGAGCGCTCCTCAATGAAATCCACATAGGATAACATGCCATCAAGTTTCTCGCATAAATCTTTCTTTAAATGCTCGCCTTCCCTGATCCTGCTCTCCACAAACTGCTCTGCCGCACCGCGGATCACTTTTTCAAGTCCAAGCCACAGAGATTTCTCATCTATGCCCTGTTCCTCCATCGTAAACACGTCCGGGTACTTTGAAAGCGTGCTCACACGGATATCATTATCAAGTCCGAACTTCTCTGCCATACTGTTCAGATAAGTCAGATACTGGGCTGCGAGTGCTTCATTATATTTTAATGAAACATTGTCCTGCGTATAATCTTCGCAGTTGATAAAAATATCAACCTTTCCGCGCTCCATATACTCTTTTAACAGCGTACGGATCGCACTCTCGAAGAAATTCAGCTTTTTAGGCATCTTGATATTGACATCGAGATAACGGTGATTTACGGCTTTTATCTCTACCGTAAACTTGCGGTTCTCATCCGCAAATTCACACCGGCCAAAACCGGTCATACTTTTTATCATATTTCTCTCCGTTTCTGCAAAATATCCTGTCACGTAAAAATCACTTATGCATCACGGTTTCATCTCTTTCTCGTATGCATAAGTGATTTTATTATAAAGCGAATTTGATTTCAAGTCAATATCCCGGTTTTTTTAATTTCTTACTGTTCATATGGAAGTAATTCCGCAAGATAGCCTTTCTTTTTGAGTGCTTCCTCTATCTCATCTAACACTTCTTCACTCTCAGCGCTGATCTTATGAAAATGATATCCGGACGTCACATTGAGAAGTGGTGTCGATTTTCCTGTCTTTAAATCATCCATAAAGTTCTGCACATCTCGCCTGCTTTTGATATTTAGCGGAGCATCTAATTTCCCATAAACGCGGTGATTGACCATGACATTGACCACACATCCCCCAAGATCAACGATCGTAGTCAGTTCATCCTCCACCTGTTCATTGGTATGGCATACTTTAAATATCCTGACTGCCTGTTTTGGTTCATCCAGCAGATAACCTCTTGCAGTAGAAATAATCGGATACCCCTGTGTGCGGAGAAGTGCAATATCCTGCACCACGACCTGTCTGCTGACACCGGTTTTTTTTCCAATTGCCGTGCCGGATACCGGTGTATCTGTATCACGTATCATAGACAGGATTTCTTTTCTTCTGTCTGCTCCGGTCATTTCTTTTTCCATTTGCGATCCTCTCCTTTTTGACTCTGCATTTATTTTAGCTGAATCTGTCTATTTTTACAAGCGTTACTGAAGGGAATCTGTTACTTTCAAGTGTTTCAGGCTGATATCTAAGATCGGTGCTGAATGTGTCAGGGCACCGCTGGAAACATAATCCACTCCGAGTGCTGTGATCGTTTTGATATTCTCTTTTGTGATATTTCCGGAGCACTCTGTTTTTGCTCTGCCGTCGATCAGCCGGATTGCCTCCGACATCTGTTCCGGTGTCATGTTATCGAGCATGATAATATCCGCACCTGCTTCCACGGCTTCTTTTACCATGTCAAGATTTTCTGTCTCTACCTCGATCTTACGGACAAACGGAGCATATGCTTTTGCAGCAAGAATAGCTTCTTTTACACCGCCTGCCGCATCAATATGATTATCTTTGAGCAGAACACCGTCCGATAAATTGTAACGATGATTCTGTCCGCCTCCCACACATACGGCATATTTCTCGAAAATACGCATGCATGGTGTTGTCTTTCTTGTATCAAGTAATGTTGTGCTGCTGCCCTCTAATAACCGTGCAACCTGATGTGTATATGTTGCAATACCACTTAAACGCTGCAGATAATTAAGAGCTGTACGCTCTCCGGATAAAAGAACCCGCACGTCACCTTTTACCGTCGCAAGGAGCTGTCCTTTTTTTACAGCATCACCGTCTTTTACTTCCCTGCCATCCTGATTTTTCGCCCACTCAACTTTTGTGGACGCATCTAACATGGTAAATACACGTTCAAATACCGGAAGTCCGGCGATCACGCCGTCCTGTTTACAGATCAGTTCCACCTCTCCGGCCCTGTATTCCGGCATCACTGCGTTTGTGGATACGTCCTCACTGTGAATATCTTCCTCTAATGCAAGACGGATATATTTATCAGCAACAAGCTGCATGGTAATTGGATTCAAATTCATGATCTTCATTTCCTTTCTCTTCATTTTGTATTTTTACTGCTGCACGTTTTGCAAAAACAAGACTCTCTAACAGGCTGTTGCTTGCAAGCCGATTCTTTCCGTGAACTCCGTTGCAGCTCGTCTCCCCGACTGCATATAGATTTGGCATCGTTGTCGCAGAATCGCGGTTCACATGGACACCGCCCATAAAATAATGCTGTGCCGGCACGATAGGCGCCGGTTCTTTTAAAAGATCATACCCTTCTTCGAGACATTTTTCATAAATGTGCGGAAAATGCTTCAAAATGATTTCCTTTGGAACATGTGCAAATGAGATCCATTCATACTCCACACCTTCTTTTTTCATTTCTTCCTGTATTGCTTTTGTCACAACATCACGCGGCAGAAGTTCATTGACAAACCGTTCTCCTTTGTGATTGAGAAGAACTGCGCCTTCTCCCCTTGCTGATTCCGAGATCAGGAAACTCCTTCCAGGCTTTTTACTGTAAAGGCATGTTGGGTGGATCTGTACATAGTCCATATGTTCAAGTTCCACACCGTGTTCTTTTGCGATCCTGCATGCATCACCGGTCAGTATTGGGAAATTGGTGGAATGCTCATAAAGACCCCCGATTCCTCCGGTTGCCATAATTGTATTGTCTGCATGAATATGCAGCGTTTCACCTTCTTTTGTTTCTGCGGCCATACCGGTGCATTTGCCACCATCCACCAAAATATCTGTCATGGTCGTATACTCTAAGATGGTCACATTCGAACATTTTTTTACATGTGATAGTAGTGTCGTTGTGATCTCCTTTCCGGTAATATCCTCATGGAAGCAGATCCTCGGCCGGGAATGAGCTCCCTCCCTGGTATAGGCAAGGCTTCCATCCGGATTTTTTGCAAAACGGACACCAAAATTCAACAGGTCGTTGATCACATCCCGGCTGGAACGTATCATAATATCAACGCTCTCCTTTCGATTTTCATAATGTCCGGCCCGCATGGTATCTTCAAAGTACGAATCGTAATCAGATTCATCCCGCAGTACACAGATTCCTCCCTGTGCCAGCATGGAGTCACAGCTTTCCAAATCTTTTTTTGAAAGCATCAGAATATTCATTTCTTCCGGCAGATTCAAAGCCGCATAAAGTCCTGCCACACCACATCCTGCAATCACTACATCATAATACAGATTTTTCATATTTGACCTCATTTCTGTGCCGCCATCGGAAATGTTTCGAATTCCGTTTTAACACATGTTGCTTTTATTTTCCGGCAAGTTCTAACATTCTTGCCAGCGCATTTTTTGCAGCGCCTTCCGTTTCCGGTCTTGCATGGATCTCATTTTCCCCTGTTTTTAACACATGAAGCACTTTTTCCGGCGTGATTTTTTTCATATTCACACAGGTCGGTGTTGTTTCCGGGAAATAAAACTCTGCATCCGGTCTGCGCTCTTTTAATTTTGTAAGAACACCGCACTCCGTGCCAATGATAAATTCTTTGTCGCTGCTCTCCCCGGCAAAATTGATAATTCCGCTTGTCGATCCGATAAAATCTGCGATTTCAATAATTTTATGATTGCATTCCGGGTGAACCAGTACTTTTGCATCCGGATGCTCTGCCTTTAAATCAAGCAATTCCTCTACCTGCATAAATTCATGTACAATACAAAATCCTTCATTGTAAATGAATTCTTTTTCCGGCACCGCTGCGGCGACAAAATGTGCCAGATTCCGGTCCGGGATAAATAAAATATGTTTATTCGGCAGATTTTTTACAATCTTTACCGCATTTGCAGAAGTTACACAGACATCCGACCACGATTTGATCTCCTGTGTCGAGTTGATATAACACACGACCGCAAGGTCATCGTACTGGTCTCTCGCGGCCTGTACGGTTTCTTTTGTTACCATATGTGCCATCGGGCAGTCCGCAGCAAGATCCGGCATCAGTACTGTTTTATCCGGATTTAACAATTTTGCACTCTCGCCCATAAATGTCACGCCACAGAGTACGATCGTCTTATTTGCAAGCTCTGTTGCCTTTTTACTCAGGAAATAAGAATCTCCGATGTAATCGGCAAGTGCCTGGACTTCCGGTCTTACATAATAATGTGCCAGGATCACGGCATCTCTTTTCTTTTTCCACTCTTCTAATTCTTCCAAACTTATCATACGCCCTCTTAACTCTCTCTCAAATTTTTTGCCCATTCATTTCAGATTTTTAATGAAACTTTTCGTAGTATACCACTTATCATTACATATGACAAGACACATGTTTAAAATCATGTAAAGTTTTCTGCTTTTATTTTTCAAAGAAATGTTTTGTACTTCTGAAACAATACATAATTCATTCTGTTTCAAGACATATTAAACAACAGAATGCATGTTCCGCATTCTATCTATTGCGAATATAAAAATCATGAAAAAGAGGGATTCTATATGTTAAACGGAGATACTGTAAAATTATTGCGGGAATGTAATGCCGGCACAAAAATGGCAGTTTATTCCATGGATGAGATCTGTGATAAAATTTCAGATGCAGATTTTAAAAATATCATCCTGGCATCTAAAGAAAAACATGCGCGTCTCGGAAATGAGATCCATGCACAGTTAGAAAAATGCGATGATCCGGCAAAAGAACCAAATGCGCTTGCAAAAGGAATGTCCTGGCTGAAAACAAATGCCAAGTTAGCAGTTGAGGAAAGTGATGCTGTGTGTGCTGATCTTTTGACCGAAGGCTGCAATATGGGTGTCAAATCACTCTGCCGCTATTATAATCAGTATGCGGCCGCGGACAAACAGGCCCAGGGATTTTGCAAAGAACTGATCCATCTTGAGGAAAATCTTGCCAAAGAAATACGATGTTATCTTTAACAGAAAAACTGCCACTCACACAAAGCAAAAAAAGACAGTAACAACTTACTTTCGATTGTTACTGTCTTTTTATTCGGTTATTTACAGTCCCGTGTTTTCCGGTAAATGTGTTATCTTCCTTTTACCACAAATTCACGGATTTCCTCCATCACAGTATCATCTTCCTCATGTATGGTCAGTGTCAGAGGTTTTGACAGATCCATCGTACAGATTCCAATGATTGATTTTCCATCTACGGTATATCTGCCTTTTGCAAGGTCAAACGCTCCTTTATGGCCACTTAAGATATGACACAGCTTCTTTGCTTTTTCCGGTGCATCGATCAATACTTCTACCTGTTTCAAAACAAAATCCTCCTGTTTTGTTCTTGTATAGATATAGTATTCCACAATTTTCCACCGGTTATTCATTATTCGGCAAGCAATGCCTCGATTTCATCAAGCACTTCCCCAAATACATCCAGTGCCTCCTGGATTGGCTTTGGTGTTTCAAGGTTGACACCGGCGATCTTAAGCAGCTCAACCGGAGAGGCAGAACAGCCACCGGATAAAAACTTCTTATAACGTTCTACCGCAGGTGCTCCCTCTTTTAAGATTCCATGTGCCAGTGCAACTGCCGAAGAAAATCCCGTTGCATACTGATATACATAGAAATTATAGTAAAAATGAGGGATTCTTGCCCATTCGTAGGCAATCTCAGAATCTGATACCATATCCGGTCCAAAATATTTGCAGTTTAAGTCATAATATAATTTATTTAACGTCTCAGCGGTCAGGCTCTCTCCCTCTTCCACCATCTTATTGCTTAACATTTCATATTCAGCAAACATAGTCTGACGGTAAACAGTTCCCTTAAAGCTGTCAAGATAATGGTTGAGCAGATATGCACGCTCCTTTTTATCAGTTGTATTTTTCAGCAAATACTCCATTAAAAGCACTTCGTTACAGGTAGATGCCACCTCTGCAACAAAGATCTTATACTGGGAGTAAATGTATGGCTGACTGGAATTTGAATAATAGGAATGCATCGCATGTCCCATTTCATGTGCCAGCGTAAACATATTATCAAGGGTATCATTATGATTTAACAGCACATATGGATGTGAACCATAAGCCCCTGCAGAATAAGCTCCGCTTCTCTTTCCCTCGTTCTCATAAACATCGATCCAGCGGCTTTCAAATCCCTCTTTTACCTTTGCGACATATTCTTCCCCAAGTGGTGCTAATGCCTTTAACACGGTTTCTTTCGCTTCTTCAAAAGAAATCTTCTTTGCGGCATCTGCGATCATTGGTGTGTAAACGTCGTACATATGCAGTTCGTCCACGCCAAGGCATTTTTTGCGGAGACGTACATAACGGTGCATTTTATCCATATTCTTATTGATCGTATCGATCAGATTATGATAAACAGTCGGAGAAACATTGTTAGCATCCACTGCGGCTTCCAGTGTTGAATGATAGTGTCTCGCATTTGCATAGAAAACCTGCTGTTTTACCTGACCATTATATAATGCAGCAAGTGTGTTTGCATACTGTTTGTACACACCATAAAATCCCTCAAATGCATCCTTACGCACACGGCGGTCTGCAGACTCTTCAAATGGTACAAAGTTGCCATGGGACAGTCTCACTGTATCTCCATCTTCATCTTTGATCTCCGGGAATACAAAATCAGCGTTGTTGATGATGGAATATACCTGTCCGGATGTCTCCGCCATATCGCCTGTCATCGCTACCAGTTTTTCCATTTCAGCAGAAAGTGTATGTGCCTTGGTACGCTCGATTTCCTCGATCTGTTTACGGTAAAGTTCTAACTCCGGAAGTTCTTTATAGTATCCTTCCAGAACAGCCTCATCCATTGCAAGGATCTCCGGAACGATAAATGCAGTCTGGCTTGACACCTTCGTCAGCATAAAATACATTTTCTGGGACATTGCCTGATGTGCCGTATTTTTCTGGTCTTCATCAAACAGACGCTCTGCATAATTAAAATCATAATCCAGTTTTTCCTCTGCCTTAGCTGCGCGTTCTAATACAAATAACAGATTTTGCGCACAAGCAGCTACTTTACCTTCCATCTTTCCGATTTCATCCAGGATCTTGTCAATCTCATCCAGATCTTTTTTCCAATCCTCGTCGGACGCATACATATCTTTTAAATTCCATGTATATTCTTCTTTTACTTCGCTTCGTTTTAACAATTCTTTTGCCATTGTAAACCTCCATATTTTTACTGTCGGAAAATGATTCCAGCACTCTTTAATTTACGCCCTATGGCAGGAATTGTAAAGGGAAATATTGATGTTTTATTCTCTATTTCTTATTTAGTGCAAGGAACAGATTATAGAAGTTTCTCAACGCATCCGGTTCTTTGCTGTTTCCAATTCCGTGAGTTTCCACATATTGTTTCATCTGTTTGATCGTTTCCTTTGAAAATACATAGGTTTCCACCGGAGTATCATGATCCATGTTATTTAATGCGCTTTCCAGTGCTGCCTTGTATTCCGGATCGACTTTCCAGATAGAATTATCTTCAAGTCCGCCTTCTTCAAACGATTTGTTATAATATTTGCTGTTGATGAAACGGGTAACTCCGGTCAGATCCATCTGTGTGGGTTTTTTCGGTGTCGTATCGGTCACATGCACCATGATCTGTTTCACATAAGTGTTTCCCACATGGTCTACCACTGTTAAATTCTCGGATGTGGCAAAGTCATGCTGCAGATTTGTAAATTCTTCTGCCTGGTAGTCCGGGATCGTGAAAGATGTGAACACTTCCGGATCACTCGGTGCCGGATTGGTTCCCGGTAAAATCGGACTTCCATCTTCCCGGTCGGTTGCCGTTGCATGACTTAAGATTTCTTCTTCCGTGATAAAACCACTCTGTGCCTGTTCTAAGGTATAATAGAGATCCTGTGCCTGAATCCACGGGCAGTCGTCCCAGGCAGCATAAAGTGTGATCTCTCCACCATCTTCTGCCACAAGGTTCCGAACGATATCTCCGGCTTTCCACTGTGGGATAAAGGTGTCTTTGCCATCTTCTAAGGACCAGCCCATAAATACGGATGCGTAGACTTTTTTCTTTGGCTCCTCGGCTTTCTTATTTTCTTCGATATCTTCTTCCTCTAAGTCATTGAAAGCATCAATATCTTCGGCATCATCTTTATTCTCTTTTGTCACGGCAACTTTCTCATTCTGATCCGTATCGTCTGTTACATCAGGATTGCCTGTATCATCTGATTCATCAGAATTATCTGCAGTTTCTGCCTCGTCTGCTTCATCGGGACTGTCTGCCATTTCTGCATTGTCTGCTTCATCAGAGTTGTCTGCAGTTTCTCCATTGCCTGCTTCATCCATGGAATCCTGTGCGTCTGCATCTGAATTACCTGCATCCGAATCATCTCCATTGTTTTCGGAATCCTCATCCTCTGAATTACCGGCACCCTCTGGGTCTTCCGCATTATCCGGATCTTCGGTATCCTCCATATCTTCCGTTTCTTCCTCTTCATATCCATCCATCATTGCCTTTGGAATCACTCCGGCAATCACATCCTCTGTCACGTTTTGTCCATCCAGTGTATATTTCACATAGGCTGCTGTTCCGTCTGCATTCCATACATCCGGCAGTGTCACATCTTCATCATACGTTGCTTCAATATCATCGATATGTCCGGCTCCACCGTTCGGATCAAAATGGATCGTATATTTATTTGCCTCTGCATTGGCTGTCATCGTGACATTTCCGGCCGGCATTGTAAATACAAACTTCTTAGCATCCACGGTCTGCTCCCCACCGGATCCGCCTTTATAATTTCCTTTCCAGTTTAACCAGTGATAGCCTTCTTTTACTGCCGCATCGATGGTAACGCTCTGTCCATAGCGGTACGATCCGCCTCCGGTCGTCTTTTCAATGCCGGTTCCGGCATTTAATGTTACATTATATAGATGTCTTTCATAATAATAATCAATGACCATCTTTCCATCTGCAGTTACCGCTTTCGTCTGTGTTTTCGGGCTGTCAAAACCGGTGTATGTCTTTACTGCAGGAGTAACCTTGCTTCCGATCTGTGCTTTTTTCGTCTCTGTTTCGGCAAGTTCATAGTTTTTATCGTCATGGTCAGATGCAATTCCGGTTGTTTTCTGTTTCCAGTGATGAACGGTATAAACAGCTTCATCCAACACTCCGGTAAGAGTTAAGGTCATGTTATAAGCAGGCATGCTTCTCTCATAGGCATAGGTTTTATCATTCACATAATCAGATGTAACCTTACAGTTTGTCGAAACACCAGTCTTTTCATTGAGATCCGTCCACATGCTGAACACGCAGCCGGTATTAAAGGTCGGTGTGGAAACAATGTTTGCATTACACGGCAATTCATACGATGCCATGTAATAATCACCAGATGATACCGTGCTGCTACTGTTTACTGTGCCACCGGCACCAGTGATCGCCGTCCCATTATTAAATACCTGTGTTACAGCTTTATTGACCGTGGTTTTGTCGATCTTGACAGTGAGTACATAAATTGGAATTCCTGTCGATTCTTCCGATAATATGTCATCAATGGTAGTCTTTGTTGCAACATTTTGTGATCTCAAATCACCGGACAGCTTAGATCCATTCTTAAATTCATCCACTCCGGAATTTTTCTCATATGTACAGTCGATACTGTAACTGATATAACTGCCTCTGCTTGGGTTTTTAAATTTACTATCCGCATATTTTGTCCCCCTGTCGCCCTGTTTATCAACGTAAAACGTTATTGTATGTTTTTTAGCATCCCAATCACCTGTGATTGTGGTTGTTTTATCAGCCTCCTTATTATAAACCGTGAGTTTTGGTTTTGTATTCGTCGGAGTTAATGCTTCGTCTAATGTAACAACCAGTTTTCCATTGTAATATCCCGTCTTAGACTGCAGCGTCTTATTGGTAATCTTCTGTGAAACAGTAACTGTTGTCGGGCTTTTTACTGTCGTAACCTGAGCTCCTTCTGCAAAGTTATCCGAAATATCTACCGCAATACCCGTCACAAACATGGTAACCCAGTGCGTTTCATCCCCTGTATTGGCCTGCAGCGTGTATTTATCATTTGCATAGGCAGGCTGTGTACTCTCTTTGGGAATTGTAAAATCAACCAAATCTCCCCTTGTCGTCGTTACTTCATCGTACAGTGCCTCTCCATTAATCGATAAATATGGACTCACTTCCTTTGACAGTCCGAAAATCCGTTTGTTTTTATTAAACTTTTCAGTTTCTTTCTGTGCATACAGATTCAGTTTTGTCAGATTAACTGCCGTGTTCCCACTATACACAAAAATCGTCAGATATTGTCCAGTTAACGGCTCTTTATCATTCGCCTTATATGCCTTTGACTTCACTTTTGTGACCATTCCGGTCTTGATATCTTTCTCTACCCATTCTCCATCGTGTTTTGAAACATCATCAATATTAAAATCCGCAGACATTCTAAGACGCACTGCCCTCATCGGAACTGACATATCACAGTTTTCCACAATGATCAGCTGCCATCCACCGGCGCCCTCGCCACCGCCGATATGCTCATAATACGGAATGTTGAATACCGAATACGTTCCATAGATCTTGCTGCTTTTATTAATGATATCCGTCACATCCGCATACATGTTTACGAAGGTGTACTGTTGCCTCACTCCTTCCTCTTTGTTTTGGTTTTTATAATCAATTGACCTGTTATCATAAGTTGCATACTGTGCCTTTATCAGTTTTGCCGATCCATCCGGCAGTACAAAGGCGATTTCTGATTTTGCCAAAGCAGCTGCATCTGTCGTCGATCTGTCTACACTTGTTCTTGCCTGCCATACCAAATATGCAGCCCGTACTGTTCCATCCCCACCTGACGATTTTGTCAGCTTTGCAGATCTGTTGTTTTTGATCTTCTTTCCAATCACGGAGTTGTCTGCTTTTTTCAATACCGTTTCTGCAGCTTTATATTGGTCTGCTTTACTGTCATAGGTGTTATAGTTTGTAACAATATCGTTAGACCATGTATCATAGTTCGTATTTCCGGTATAGTTGATATTCAACCGTCCATACAGCGGTTGTCCTGCCCCCGCCTGTGAATCCGTCATATAGACTTTTCCTGCTTCTTCTACCGTGATCGCTTTCACACTCTGCGGAATCATGGTGACCAGAAACATTACTGCACAGAGCAGTAAAAATCTGCTTAATTGTGTTATCCTGTTTCTCATAAATCTCCTTTCGACTTTTTGTCATGTGTAATTTATATTTTCATTTCGAAAATACCGTAATAATAAAAAATGAACTGCAAGGTAATCAGATGCCAAGCAGTTCACTTTTCTGTGGCAGCCTATAATAGACTGCCATCTACTTTATTAAATTTTCCTTGCTGTTTAAAGTTTTGTTACAAAACCATCCTTTTCTGCATTTTTATCTCTATCAGCTCCTGTAGTACATCCTGTCCTATATTCAGCAAATGATGTTGTCTTGTCACTAACAGTTACCTTCCATGAATAACTCCAACGTCCATCAGCTGTTTTTAAGGTAATAATAGCTGATCCTTTTCCTATAGCTTGAAGATAGGATTCATCCTTTACTCTTAAGATATTTTCATTGCTACTAGACATAATAATCTTATTATTGCTTGCAATAGCATCCGCATAATCACATGAAGTTGCCACTTTTTTATCTGCCGCGAAAAATTCAGTTGCTACTCCTCTTAATCTATATTCAATCGTACCATCATCATTTTTCTTCACATAGTACTTGATATTATCGTACATATCAAATCCAACTGCCAGCACCATGTCGTTTTTCTTAACCGTTACCTTGTATTTCGCCTGGACTTTCTTATTGGCTTTGGATGTAACTGTGATCGTTGCGGTTCCTACCTTTTTCGGTGTCACAAAACCGGTGGAAGAAACGGCTGCAACACTTGTGTTGCTGGACTTATAGGAAACAGCACTGTTCTTTACGCCGGTGATCCGTTTTACCTTGATCTGTGCCTGTCCGTATTTTTCTTTCTGTACTAAAAGCTGTTCTCCAATAAACTGATCCATGCTCTCGTGATCTTCGGTATAATATTCAAGGCTGTGAGCATCTCCACAATGATCATAAATCTTATGGAAAGATTTTTCCGGATATAAAGTTACACTGTTTTCTGCAAGTACGATCTTACCTTTTCCTTTTTCGGAATAGTCCGTATCAATCATATCCGCCGTTTTTACGGTTATGGTAAACTTTGCTTTGACATTCTTATTGATCAGGGAAGTTACGGTGATCGTTGCCTTTCCTGCTTTCTTGCCGGTTACTTTTCCTTTGGATGATACCGTTGCAACTTTTTTGTCACTGGAAGAAAAGGCAATGTTCTTATTGCTGATCCCTTTAAAGGATTTTACTTTGATAGTGGTTGTCTTTCCGACAACGATGGATGCTTTTTTCTCTTTTAAAGTGATCTTTGCTTTCTGCTTTCCTTTGCTTACAGTCAGACTCAATGTTCCTTTTACCTTGGAATCATAGATGGATGTCACAGTGATTTTACATTTTCCTTTTTTCTTTACAGTCACAACACCCTTTGCATTTACTGTTGCAATGCTGGTGTTCGAGGATTTGTATTTCAGTTCACCGGATTTGATACCGTCTTTACTGTTTTTTGATCCTACCACCACTCCATTTTTAAACATGGCAACCGGAACAATCGTGAACTTCTCTCCTGCATAAACAGTTTTCTTTTTCATGCAGTGATAATGATTGTATGTTCCATTGTTTTTGGAAACATTACAGCAGCCTTCATTTGCTTTATGCCATTTGGCATCATCCGATGTTGCAAACACGATTTGATTTTTGGGCTTATCTTTGCCATAGTAATCCAGATATGCTGCCTGTTTTGCCGATACCTCTTCCGGCTGCGGTACTACAACGCTGCTGATACACACGATAAGTGCAAGCATGAGCACGACTGCTTTTTTCCATCCTGCCACCTTTGCGGTGTTCATTCCTTTCCGGTTTCTTCTTTCTCTCATAACTTCGATTCTCCTTTATCTTTTATTTTTGATTCTTTTACTTACGACGTTGACAAACGAATTGGAAACTTTTATAATATACCTATCAAGACAGCCGGGTGATAAGCAAATACCTATCTGCTCCGGTGAAACAAGTTGATTAGTTACAAGAAATAACCGTCAGATCTTGTCAGGGAGCTGGACGGTTATTTTTTTGTCTTATCATGGGTATCATTTCTGACACTTCTGACAAGCGTTATGATGGCACATATCATAATAACAAATGTGAACAAGTCACTATATGTAACCATGCTACCACCCCTTTCTCCGAATCTCGGAGCAGATCTAAGTGGTAAAGCCGTCCTTTCGGCTGCCTTGATCAGTATACTATATCTGTTTTCCTTTTCTTTATTATAAACGTCATGTAATGGAAAAGCAACTTTCTCTGATCGAATATCTTCCTATTTATTTGTCAAGGTACAGTTCTTGTATAGTGCAGATAAAAGCACAGTTTTCACTTTCATTACCATGGAATATTCTTAAAAGTATCTGTAATGAATAAAAAAGATTGTTTCAGATATGCCGTCTTTACCTATAAAACCGACATATAGAATACCAAGATTGTATTGATGTCTTAATCTTTCATATACGAATTTAGTATAGCAAATTTTTTTTATAAAAAAAGACCTTTTCATTTATTTAATTTTATTTTTATATTTGTAATTTATTTTTAATATAAAATGGAAGTTCGATTCGAGCTCCCATTTTTACCATACTTTTATTTCTTTACAGACAGGTTATTATTTAATAGTTATAACCTTTAAAGAATAATTTTTATCCAAATGCCATCCACTGTACCATTTATAGTCTTTTTTATTAAATGTAATCTTCTGCGTAGTCACTCCTGAAATCTTTAAATCATCCACATATACATATCCGCTGGTCTTTGAGCAGGTGCCTGTGACACCAATCCTCTGCCCCAGGTTATATTTCGTTTTTGTGTTAATTTTCGATGTCTGTTCATCCTTATAAACAACATTTTCCAGCGGCATATCATTGATCGTGATCACATAATATTTTCCGGATTTTTTATAGCTGGCTGTTTTCCCAGGCTTACACTCTTTTTCCTTCGCCAGATCCCACAGTGCAACACGCATTTTTTTGCCATCTTTGATCAGCATTACCGTATATTTTGCACGGATATCCCCAACATAATTACCGTTTTTACTATTTTCCAGACCTATCCACGCATCCACATGTACGGTATCTCCATTCTTTTTTAAGGCTGCTGCCGGAACATACACTTTTGCAGACATTTTCATATTTTTCTTTATTTTTGAAGCTTTTTTATAACCTGCCTGCATAACATAATTGTTATTCATCCACGCTGCATCAGATTCTTTATCTCCATTGAATACAACTTTTGAACGAAGAGCCTTATTTGCGGCTGCAAATGTCTGCTCTGACGGAACAGATGCAAATACACCGATCAGCAATGCTAACACCAGCACTCTTGCCATTAACACAATACTTTTTTTCTGTTTTACCATACGCAAATCCTCCATTTCTCATTCTCCCAATTTCACGCACTGCACCTCATCTTCCAATACAATATCTGCCAATGAAAATAATTACTATCCAGACATGTAAATTATCAAAATCATCGTTATTTTTGATTATTTCATCTGTTTTCTGACCTTTTTGACAAGTTATTGTATTCAAATGAATTTATGCAATATTTATATATGTTTCATCATAATGTGTCAACAAATAAACATCCCAACAGCGTTGTTTTTATGCTAAAAATCCGTTATAATATCATTCTGCGGGAAATCCGTGGAAACACATTCCGAAAGGAGATCTAAAAATGGCTTTTGATGGATTAGTAATATCCAATCTTGTATATGAACTGAATCAAACAATTTTAAATGCAAAGATCAGCAAAATTGCCCAACCGGAAAACGACGAGCTTCTTTTTACCTTAAAAGGAAGTAACGGGCAGTTCCGTCTTGCCATGTCAGCGAGTGCTTCGCTGCCTTTTCTGTATCTGACAGAAACAAACAAACCAAGTCCGCTGACAGCACCAAATTTTTGTATGCTGTTACGCAAGCACATTGCAAACGGGCGGATCATAAAAATTTACCAGCCTCACATGGAACGTATCATTCATTTTGATATCGAGCACCTCGATGAAATGGGTGATCTGTGTCAGAAAACACTGATCGTGGAACTGATGGGAAAACACAGTAACATTATTTTCTGCAGCTCCGACGGCACGATCATTGACAGCATCAAGCATGTATCCTCCATGATGAGTTCCGTGCGTGAGGTCCTTCCGGGACGGGCTTACTGCATTCCAGCCACGCAGGAGGACAAATTAAATCCGCTTGAAGTTACAGAGGAAGTTTTCATGGAATCTGTCATGAAAAAACCTGTTTCCATCACAAAGGCAATTTATGGCTCTTTTACCGGGATCAGCCCTGTGATTGCAAACGAGATCTGTTACCGTGCTTCGATCGACGGAGATATGCCGGTAGATTCGCTCGATGCAGACGGCAAGAAACACCTGTTCCATAACTTTTCATGGATGATGGAAGATGTAAAAAATCACAATTACTGCCCAAATATCATCACACGCGGCAGTGAACCGATCGATTTTTCCTGTTTTCGTCTGTCCGAATATGTGCACACTGCTCTGGATCAAAAAATTATGCAGAACACGGATCATGCTGACACGAATGCTTATACCATGACGGAATACGATTCGATTTCCAAAGTTCTGGAGGAATACTATGCTTCCAAAAATATTTACACGCGCATCCGCCAGAAATCTGTCGACTTAAGAAAAATTGTGTCCACTGCGTTAGAGCGTAACCGTAAAAAATACCAGCTCCAGCAGAAACAGTTAAAAGATACAGAAAAAAGGGATAAATACAAAGTATACGGTGAACTGATCCACACCTACGGTTACGATTTAGAGGAAGGTGCAAAACAACTGGAAGCGCTTAATTACTATACGAACGAAAACGTAAAGATTCCTCTTGACCCGACCTTAGACGCCAAAGCAAATGCACAGAAATATTTCGATAAATATGGAAAATTAAAACGTACTTACGAGGCACTGACCGACCTGATTGAAGAAACGAAATCTGAGATCGACCACTTAGAGAGCATTGCCACATCTCTTGATATCGCCCTGACCGAGGACGATCTGGTACAGATCAAGGAAGAACTGGTGGAATATGGCTACATTAAGCGGAAACGCACTGACAAAAAAGCAAAGATCAAAAGTAAACCGTTCCATTATATTTCCTCAGACGGCTATCATATGTATGTCGGAAAAAATAATTATCAGAATGAAGAACTGACATTTAAATTTGCAACCGGAAACGACTGGTGGTTCCATGCCAAAGGAATGCCGGGCTCCCACGTCGTTGTGAAAACAAATAACGAGACAGATCTGCCGGACCGTATGTTTGAGGAGGCAGGAAAACTTGCCGGTTATTATTCCAGCGGCAGAGACAGTGACAAGATCGAGATCGATTATCTCCAGAAGAAAAATGTGAAAAAGCCAAACGGAAGTGCTCCGGGTTTTGTGGTATATTACACCAACTTCTCACTGACGGTACACCCGGATATCTCCGGTCTGACACTGGTGGAATAAATCAATAATCCAATACGCCATGACCTGCGTGCAAAACACTATCATCGTAAGCAATAGAATACACGCTTCGCGAACCAAACCATTATCATG
>OJNH01001274.1_pt1 | contig 20477 bp, 22 predicted proteins | sample 1597361 | NCBI WGS metagenome assembly OJNH01 (sample SAMEA2452136, study PRJEB22498) | human gut metagenome | biome: human feces; feature: human gut; material: feces | place: Australia | collected 2012
TTTTGTATGATTGTAATGTGTTGTTTGATAATTTTTTATCATTTTCTAAAAATTCAAAAAAAAGTTTTAATTGTTTCTCCATTTTTCTTACCCCTATTTCAAAATTATTATTTACATAAATTATGTATATGTTATATCAAAATATTTGTAAAATGTAAATACATTTTTAGAAATATTTTAAAAATTTTTTTAATAAATTTGTTGATATAAAAGTTTCTACCAGTGCTGCTATACATAATAGTACTAACATAATTAATGAGAATATTGTATGCCTTAAAATTTCCATTTTTATATTTTCTCTATCTCTATTTTTTACAATTGATTTATATAGTTTGAAGCCACTTACTGCTATTGCAATTATGGCTGGTATTAGGATTATGTCTTGTAATACTAATGACAATAATACAAATGCTATTCCTTTTGGAAGTCCTAAAATTGTTATAATTGCTGATATTGTATATCCTAAGCAAAATCCTCTATATAGTACAATTCCAAATACTATTGGAATTCCTATTACAGTTGTTCCAAAAAACCAAAGTGTTAATGCTAACATTATATTTTCTTTTAAGGTTGTTCTAAATAATAGCATATTATCTATTTTTTCTGTGTTTTTTAACTTATCTATAAATGTATTAAAATATGATGTTATTTCAGAAATTTGTGTATCTTGTGTACTGTTTATAAACATTACTCCTAAAAATATTCCGATTACAAATATTAAGGTTACTAAAATATATTCTTTACTATTATTTAATATATGATTTGCAATTATTGTTTTTAAATGAAATCTGCTATTTTTTTTCATCAAAAAAATCTCCTTATCAAGCACATATTTTATACATAATGTGTATTCAATAATGAGATTTTTAGAACTTTTTATTATATTATTTTTCCGTAGTTTCCTCCTCCACCAGATTGTACTTTAGCATTTCCAGTTCTTGCTTTTTCTATGCTATTTGCTACTTTTTCTCCAACAACAGCTTCTATATCATCTTTTGATAATTTGTGAAGTATATTCATTTCTGTTTCAAAATTGTCTAAAAGCTTTTCTATTGTTTTTCCGCCAACTCCTGGTATAAATCCTAATGGTACTTGATATATGTATGGTGGTCTATTTTCTGGACTTTTAGTTTCTTTTTTGTCTTTTATTAGTTCTATTCTATCAAAAACTCCAAAGGTTACTTTGTCACTTCCACAGTATGGACATTTTTCTACTGGTTCTTTTGTTTCTATTGTTTGATTACAATTGTCACAATATGTTCTATGATATTTTCCAAGTTTAGGGTCTAATCCATAATTTGCTAAGATTTTTCTTCCATCTTCGTTTTTTAATGCTTTTACTACTTCTTTAAATGATATATCTTCTACTTGCATTTTGTTATATTCTCTAGCAATTTTGGGTAAAGAGTGTGCATCTGAATTTGTTACAAAAGTTTTGTTTTCTAACTCTGATATTTCATCTGCTAGAAATGTATCTGAACTTAAGCCTAATTCAACTGCAAATATTTTGTCATATTTTTCTTTGAAAATATTTTGTAATCTATCTGTGCAGTTTCCATAATAGCTTTTAAATGGTGTAAATATATGTGCTGGTATTAAAATTCCATTATATTTTTCTACTATATCTATTAATTCATAACCAGATATATCTGACCTTTGAGTGCTCAAAGTTATATTTTTTATGTGATGACTCATTTCGTTTGAAAATGCTTTTATATCTTTTAGATGTGGGAAAAAGCATACATTATGTGCTGCTCCACATTTTCCATTTCTTCCTACTTCTGATGTTTCTACTTCACTTCCTAATAATATACAAACTTTATCTTTATATATTATTCCTCCATCTTTTAATTCATATGCCTCCCCTGTTTTTAAGAAGTTTTCTATGTCTTCTATAACATAAGGTGATGCACAGTCTATTATTCCTACTACGTTTATTCCTTTTCTTTCAGCACATTCTTTTGCTATATTGGCAAAATTTAGACTTCTTGCTGCTGTGATTTTTATTGGTTTTCCGTTTTCTGATCTACCTATGTGTACATGTAAATCTGCAAATATTTCGTACATTTGTTGTCCCTCTTTTCTTTATTACTTTAAATTTGAAAATAGGCGACTTTTGTGTCGCCTAATAAATTAATCTCTTTCTTCCATTGATATTTCTATATCTTTATGAAGTATTGTAGTCATATCCTCTTCTGTAAATAATGGTACTTTCTCATTTTTTGTTGTTTTTTGTGTTTGCTTTTCTTGTTGTTTTTCTTGTACTTTGTGGTTAGTTACTCTTTCAAATCTTGCAAGCATATCTGAACCAAGAACCCTACTCATTGAATTTTCTTCACAAATTCTTTTTAGTGCTCCAAATGGTGTTCTTCTAACATCTCCAACTTTTTCTTGTGTTTCTAACATTATACTTCTACCTCCTGCATTTGTTCTACAAATGTCTTAAACTGTTCTAAATATATATTTCCTTTTCCTCTTAAATTGCTTTCTTCTAGTTGAATTAATGCTTTTTCTGGTGAATAACCTGCTCTTTCTGGTCTATCTAAAAGCATTCCTCCAAAATTATCTACTAATTCTAATATATCACTTTCAGGTTCCCTTGGTTCACTTCCACTATATCTATTAACTTCTTCACAGATTTTGCAAAATCTTTTATCAAAACCTAGAGATTCCAAAAAATCTGCTCCATTTTTAGCGTAACTATGCAAACTTTCTAAGCTTTGTGGTCCATCTATTTTTTTGCAATTACATAATAAACAAGCTGTTAATACAAGATTTCTATCAACATCTAAATTTGAATAATCTATAAACATTCTTGCTATTTCTGTTTTGAATATTACTGTGTTATTAAAGTATATAGTTATTCCTTTTCTTTCTTTTAGTAATCTTTGTAGTCTATTTAATATATCCATTTTATTTACTAAATCTGTTTCTTTTAAAAGATAATCTGCAAATGTTTCCATTTTTTCCCCCTAAAGTTTTCATTATTATTCTCTATAATTATAATTTAAACTTTATTAATTTGCAATAAATTTTACAAATGTAATATAAATGTAATATTTCTTCAAAATCCTACAAAGTTTTTATTGCATTTCTTGCCATTTCATCACATCTATTGTTAAATTCATTATCACTATGACCTTTTACTTTTATAAATTTCACCTTATGTTTTTGAGTCATTTTATATATTTCTTCCCAAATTTCTTTATTTTTGACAGGTTCTTTACTTGAATTTTTCCAGTTATTTTTTTGCCATCCGTAAATCCAACCTTGGTTAAATCCGTTTACTAAATATGCACTATCACTATATAGTTCTACTTCACATGGAAATTTTAAAAGTTTTAAAGCTTCTAATGCTGCTGTTAATTCCATAACATTATTTGTTGTGTCTTTTTTCCCTCCTGAAATTTCTTTTTTGGTATCTTTATACATTAAAATTGCACCCCAACCACCTGGTCCAGGATTTCCAGAACAAGCACCATCTGTATATATAATTACTTTTTCCATAAAACCACTTCCTTGTATTTTTTTACTATTTATGATATTATATCAATGTAATAAAAAATAAACAAGAGTTTTTTGAAAGGATGGTAATTTTATGAGTAAAGTTTTAGGAATTGTTGCTGAATACAATCCATTCCACAATGGTCATTTATACCATTTAAATGAATCCAAAAAATTAACTGGTGCAGATTATACAATTGCTATTATTGGTGGTAATTTTACACAACGTGGTTCTACTTCTTTAATTGATAAATGGTCTAAAGCTAAAATGGCTCTTTTAAATGGTGTTGATTTAGTAATTGAACTTCCTGTTTTATATGCCACATCAAGTGCTGAAAACTTTGCTGATGGAGCTATCAAGATTTTAAACTCTTTAAATATAGTAGATTATATTTCTTTTGGAGCTGAAACATCAAATGTAGATATTTTAGATAAATTTGCTGATGTTTTATATAACGAACCAAAAGAATATCAAAATCTTCTTGCACATGAATTAAAAAAAGGCATATCTTTTCCTAAAGCTAGAGAAAATGCTTTATTAATGTATATAAATGATATTAGAAATTCAGTTAATGTTTTATCTTCTCCTAATAATATTTTAGGAATTGAATATTTGAAAGCTTTAAAAAAATATAATAGTAATATACAACCTATTGCAATTTCTAGACGAGAAGCAGATTATAATAGTACAAGTTTTTCTAATAATATAGCCAGTGCAACAGCTATAAGGAATTTAGTTAATAATAAAAGTTTTGATATTATTAATAACTTACTTCCTATTTCTTCTTTAGAAATTCTAATGGAAGAAATTAAAAATGGCCATATGGTTATTGATTTATCTGTTTTCGAAAAAGAAATTATTTATAATTTAAGGAAAATGAGTGTTGATGAAATTAGAAATTTACCTGATGTTTCTGAAGGACTTGAATTTGCTATTAAAAATGCTGCTAATTCTTGTAATAGCATTGTTGAATTTTTAAATATTGTTAAATCTAAAAGATATACTTCAACAAGACTTCAACGTATTCTTTTATATACTTTACTCGGAATTACAAAAAAAGATATGGAGATTTCTAAAAAAACTTTGCCTTATGTTCGTGTCTTAGGTTTTAATGATAATGGTAAAAATTTAATTTCTGAAATTTATAGACGTAATACAAAAATTAATATTATTACTTCTGTTAAGAAGTTTTTAGATAATAATTCTAATAAGAATTTAAGGCGTATACTTGATATTGATATTTTTTCTACTAATGTTTTTACTATTGGATTTGAGTATGATTCTTTGAATAATTTGGATTTTACTAATGGAATTATTAAGATTTAATAAAAAACAGGAAATATCAAATTTCCTGTTTTTTATTATTTTAATTTTTCTATTTTGTCTTTTTTTCTTCAGATTTTCCTTTTTTCGTAGCATGATTTTATTCCTGTTTCTTTTTAATATCTTTATTTTGTTACCCATTTTACTAAATTCAAATTTTCTGCATCAAGTAACATCTCATGTCTTGGCATAACTCTAAATGTATAACCATAGTTTCCGCCTGTTTTTAATTCTATTTTTGTTGTATATTCATACTTCTTGTTTTCTTCATCTTTTCCTGTTAATTTCATAGGAATAATGCTTACATTTTCAACAATTCCATTGTCTAAGATTTTTCCATAATAACATTCTACTGTTATATTGTCTAAATCTACATTTGGAAGTTCAACTTCGCATTTTACTTCAATATTATTTCCAGCATCTATTGTTATGTTGTCTAGGTTATTTGTTTGAGTTATTTTTATATCTTTCCAATTTATGTATAAGTTCTTTTTCCATAAATTATATTCTGCAACTGTGTCAACATTTTTATAATATTTTTTTGTTAAGTTGCATAATGGCATATATAGATTATTTGTATAATCTACTAACATTCTTGCTGTACTGTATTTTCCACCTGTTGAGATTATTGAGTTTTTCATTATTCTAATCCATTTTGGTGAAATACCTTCTTCGTTTTTATTATAATATGTTGGTATAATTTTGTCTTCTAATGTACGATACATACTTTGACTATCTGCAATATCTTGTTCCTCATATGAGTTATATTCTGCATTTGTTCCAATTGTCCAACCATTTTCTTGATTATAACCTTCAGCCCACCAACCATCTAGTACACTAAAGTTTATAACTCCATTTACAGATGCTTTTTGTCCACTTGTTCCAGATGCTTCCATTGGTCTTCTTGGATTATTTAGCCATACATCGACACCACTTACTAAATATTGTGACATTGCTATATTGTAATTTTCTAATAAGAAAATTTTTCCTTTAAATTGTGGCATCATTGATATTTCATGTATTCTTTTTATTAAATCTTGTCCTTCTTTATCTGCTGGATGTGCTTTTCCTGCAAATATTAATTGGACTGGTCTTTCTGAGTTATTTAATATTTGTGTTATTCTTTCTAAATCTTTAAATATTAATGTTGCTCTTTTATATGTTGCAAATCTTCTTGCAAATCCTATTGTTAATGCATTTGGATTTAATTTTGATGTTATTTCGTTTATCTCTTCATAGCTATAACCTGATCTTCTTAGTCTTTGTGTTGTGTTATCTTTAACTAATTTTAATAATTTTTCTTTTCTGTCTTGATGTGTTTCCCATAATGTTTTATCTGGAATATTGTTTATTTTTTCCCATACTTTATCTTCATGTATATTATCTTGCCAATATGGCATTAAGTATTTGTTGTATAGTTCTTTTAATTTTGGTGATAACCATGAGCAAGTATGAATTCCGTTTGTTACGTATGTTATAGGTGATTCATTTGCTGCTATATCTGGCCAAACATCTCCAAATAATTCTCTTGATACCGCACCATGTAATTTACTAACTCCGTTTTTCTTTCCTGCAACTTTAAGTGCTAATATTCCCATATTAAATCCTGGTTCTAGTATTTGACTTGGTTTCATTCCTAATCTTAGAAACTCTTCTCTATCTAATCCTAATCTTGGCCAGAAATCTTTAAAATATTTATCTACTAAGTCTAATGGAAAGATATCATTTCCAGCTGGTACTGGTGTATGTGTTGTAAATACTGTTTTTGAACTTGCTATATCTCTTGCAACATCAAAAGATACTTGTTTGTCTCTTATTATATTTTTTATTAATTCTAATATTAAGAATGCTGAATGTCCTTCGTTCATATGGTAAATTGTTGGGTTTAATCCTAGAGCTCTTGTTAATAAATTTGTTCCTCCCATTCCAAGAACTATTTCTTGTCTTATTCTCATTTCTTGGTCTCCACCATATAGTCTTAGAGTAACATCTCTATCTTCTGGATTATTTTTTTCTATGTCTGAATCTAATAAATATAATTTTATTCTTCCAACATTTATTTGCCATACTTTTAAATATAATCTTCTTTTTGGGAATTTAACATATATTATTAAATCTTCTCCATTTTTATCTTTTACTGGATTTATTGGTAAATTGCTTAATTCTATGTTTATATATTCTGTTTCTTGATCTCCATACCCGTTTATTTTTTGATGGAAATAACCATTTTTATATAGTAATCCAACTGCTACTAATGGTATCCCTAAGTCACTTGCTGATTTTAGATGGTCACCTGATAATATTCCAAGCCCTCCTGAATATATTGGTATTGTTCTGTCTAATCCATATTCAGCTGAAAAATATGCTATTAAATCATTCTTATTTTCTGGGTAATTGTTGGCAAACCATGTATTTTTGCTATTCATATAATCTTCAAATTGTCTTGCTAATTTGTCATATTCTTTTAGGAATTCTACATTTTTAGAAACAGCTTCTAATCTTTCTTGTGATACTTGTTTTAAAAATTTTACAGGATTTTTTTCACAAGTTTCCCATAAATCATTGTCTATTGTTTTAAATAGTCTTAAAAATTCTGTGTTCCATGACCACCATAAGTTATTTGAAATTTCTGATAATTTTTCAATCCTTTTTGGTAATTGTGGGTTTACAGTTATTTTGTTAAATACGTACATTTTTATTTTCCTCCTTGGTATTTTATAAATTATTGTTTTTATCTTTCTTGTTGTTCTTTTTCGTGATACATTTGTATTGTATCTTCTATTGTTTTTTCATATGCTTCGTTTCTTTGTTGGTACTGTTTTTTGAAGTTTGCTACTTTTTGCTTTTCAGAATTTTCTTTTGATTTTTTTGTGTTCTTTTTTTTGCTATTTTCCATTTCGAAGATTTCTTTTGCATTTTGCCTTTTTTGTCTTTTATTGTTTTCTTCTTCTTTTGTTGTGTCTATGCTTTTTCCAACAATAACTATTTTTTCGATTTTCTTGATTCTTTCTATTGATTTTATTTTGTTGGTTGTGTTTATTTTTTCGATTTCCATATAGCTTTTCTCCAATTCTTTTATATTATAATAATAAAATGAAAAAAGTACAAGTCTTTTTTTAAAAGTTGTACTTTTTTATTCATCATTTTTAAATTGAAAATCCTGGAGCAACACCAAAAACGTAATCCTTTACATTTCTAGACATAAAACTCCCATCATCTGTAATACAAAGAAAACCATAATTATTTTTTCTATATGGTGTTCTTAACCACCACCAACTAGGATTAGTCTTACTTGGTTTTTTTACATTTCCCGGATTCATTTTATAATACTTATATTGTTTTCCTTCCTTGGCTACTGCCTCTTGTGAATTATAATTTATTTCTCCACATGCTAATAGCCATAAATAGTCATCTGTCGTTGGTAATGGATTTGGTGCAGAGGAAAAATATGATATATATTCTTTTTTTACTTTTTTTATTTTATTTTTTATACTTAAAGTATTATAATAATCATTATTTAATGTTGTTCTTATATCCATTACTGCCCATCCGCCTGAATTAATATCCGAATTTTTTCTTATATTTGATGTTGTTAGAAAATCTATATATTCAAAACTTATTCCAGCTTTTTCTGTTACCGTTTTTGAACCATATGCTGTTGTTGGCTCTGCTAATTCATCATGGTTAAATCCTAATATTCTTACTGTTTTTCCATCTAATGTTTTCTTTTGTCCTACTGATAGTGTTTTTCCATTTACTGTTGCTGTATCTGAATCATCTGTTATATTACTATCATTTGATATTGCTTTTGCCATTTCTGCTATTTCTTCCCAAGAATATTCTATTTCATTGTTCTTTGTTGTTATTTCTTCTACATTACTTTCTTTGCTTACACTATTTATATATGCTATTACTTTTATATTACTATATTTTGTTATTTCTGCTAATCCTGTTACTGTATAACTTTTATCTGTTGTTCCTTGTTGTTTTACTGTTCCTCCTACTGAATATCTATATTCTGTTATTGCCCCTTCTGGGTAATTATTTTCTACATTTATTTTAAAACTATTCCATGTTACATTATCTATCTTTATTTGTGGTGCACTTAATATATTATTTACTGTTGCTTTTATATTTTTTGTTTTTCCACTATCAGTTGTTACTTTAAATATATATGTTCCACTTTTGCTTACTGTATATATTTTTTCTGTTGCACTTGTATCTGTTTTTAGTGTTGCTCCTTCTGGGGCTACTATTCCTGTTATTGTTCCTTCTGTTACGTTTGCTGTGACTTTTACATCTACTGTCGTTCCTTCAAATACATAGCTTGTTGTTTGCACTTCTGCTGTTCCTGTTATTTTTGCTCCACTTACTTCGCCATTTATTGTTACTTTTAAGTTTGAGTCTATTGTATATTCATAATTTTTATATTCTCCGTTTATTTCGTCTCCTTCTAATTCTGCTGTTATGTCTGTAAGTGTGTCTTCTAATTGTCCTCCTGCTAAAGATTCTAATGTTACACTATTCCCTTTATAAATTTCTTCTGTTTGTATTGATTGTATTGCTAAATTAATTTCTTCTTTTAATTGTGCTTTCATTGACTCATCTTTTGCTATTTTGGCATTTGCAAATAATCCCGTGTTGCTTATTGCTTGAATACTTATTCCTGCAAGTATTAGTAAAATAATAATTGTTATTACTAGTGCTACTAGTGTTATTCCTTTGTTTTCTCTTGATTTTTCCATTGTACTTTTTTCTCTCCTTTTTCTAATTTTTATTAAGTTTAAAACTTAATAAAGATAAAAAACGTAGAAAGACTTATTTTTCAACCACTTTCAAATTATAAGAATGAAAAAAATTTTTTGTAGTTATTGATTTTTTACTTCTATTATGATATATAATAAGAAAAAAATATTAATTAAGTTTTAAACTTAATTTTAAAATAAATTTTAATTTTTATTAGAATTTATTTTAGAAGAAAAAAACAAATAGCCAAGCTTTCCTAAATGCTTGACTATATATTTTTATTGTTGTTCAATCCAAGTTAAAAACTCTTCAAAAGTCTTTAGATTCACTTCTGTTTTTTGAATTTATTTTCTTCGTTCTTCTATACCGCCTTCTGGATTTATTTGTTCCAACCCTATAATTATTTTCGTTATTTGCTATATAATAACTCTCTGTTACTGTTGCATCATTTGACGTATGCCCTATTATTTCTCCATAATTTTTTCTGTTCATATGTTGTATATCTGTTTCTATTTTTGCTATTTGTTCTTTTGAAAATAAGCCTTCTTGTCTTGATATTCCAGATATTGATATTCTCGCTAGTATTAATAAAATAACAATTGCTGCTACTAAGATTACTAATGTAATACCATTTATACTTTTTCTTATAATTTTACTTCTATATTAATTTATTTTATTCCTTTTATTTCTGTTATTCTAATCTTGTTAAAAACAGATGTATTTGTTGATCTACCATATTGAAACATTATTGTCTTATTATCTTTTAGCCAAAATGAAACTCTATTCCAATTATCACCTAAATTGGAAATTATCCAAAAGACATTTGAATATACAAATTCATTTGTATTACTATAATGTTCTTTTATTTGGCTAACAGAATATCTCTGTAAAAAAGGATATGAATAACCATATGTTGAATAATTGTTATCACACTCAAATTCTATATAATTATAATTTTCAATTGATTCAGATAATGTTATTATATTATTAGTTGTGTATATTATCTGATCTGAATTTGTATTGAATATATATCCGTTTTCGTCTTTATTATATATTCCATCTTCTTTATTTATTAAACTTACTCCACTTTCTTTGTTATTTCTATTACTACTAATATATTCATTTATTTCACTACTATAATCTGATAATATTGTATTTTCTTCGTTTTGTGCATTCTCCATCGCATTTTTGGCTTGTTTTGCATTTTCAAATAATCCAGTTTGAGTCAATGCTGTTATTGCTACTCCTGCTAAAATTAATAAAATAATTATTGTTATAACTAGCGCTACTAATGTTATTCCTTTATTTAAATTTTCTTTTGTTTCCATATATATTCCTCCTAAAATTTTCTCACTAAAAATATACTAATATTAAATCTTAAAAAGTGTAACATTTTGTCAGGTGTTTTTTTACTTATTTAATATTTTATTCCATAAATTGACTTTATTCTTATTGCTGTTATAAAACTATCATTTGTCCCACCTACATATATAAATAAATTTTTTTCATCTTTAAACCATGCTGACAACTCATATACAGCTACTGTATTTCCTCCTCTTAATGTTGTACTTGATAGGTATAACTCTTTCTCTAGATCCTCATTTTCACTATTATTATATTCAATATTTTTTGTCAAAAAGTATCGTTCCTCTCTTCTGAACATAGAATTACCCTCTTTTTCATCAATATTAAAAATAATTTGATCATAATTTTTTATTGAATCATTTAATTGAATTGTTTGGTTAATATATGACCAAGCACCATTTGGAGTTTTTAAAGGAATTTCAATTGAATTATCTAATAGATTGTTTATCTTAGAACCAGATTTTTCTACTTCATCCCTATTATTAGATATGAATGCATTTATTTCATTTGCATAGCCTTCTAATATTGCATTTTCTTTTGTTTGTGCATTCTCCATTGCATTTTTTGCTTGTTTTGCATTTTCAAATAATCCAGTTTGAGTCAATGCTGTTATTGCTACTCCTGCTAAAATTAATAAAATAATTATTGTTATAACTAGCGCTACTAATGTTATTCCTTTATTTAAATTTTCTTTTGTTTCCATATATATCCTCCTAAAATTTTCTAACTAAAAATATACTAACATTAAATTTTTTAAAACGTAATACTTTTGTCTGGTATTTTTAAAAATATTTTTGACAACTACATTATCATTTTAATGTAGTTTTATATTCTCTTCTTATAATAGTTTTGTTACTTGTGTTTAGTTTTTATTATTTTATTCCTTCTATAGAAATTATTGCAAACTTTTTTCTTCCACTATTTGATGCTCCAGCATAATTAATTGAAAGCATATTACTATTTTTAAATCTACATTCTGCTGCAGACCAATTGTTTCCCGTTGCTGAATTTAAATATATTATACTGTCTTTATTCTTAATAGAGTTTTCTATTGTTTTTTTATTTAATAGTTGTGTACTAATTCCAAAACTTTTGTTACTTTCAGTATAGGGACCATAAGTTAATAATAAATAATTATATTGAGATATATCTGATATTTCAAAATCAAGATTTTTTTCCTCAAAATTTGTTGATGTATCAATTATTATAGGATCAGTCAATAATTCAACTCCTATATTTTCTATATTCTCCCTATCTCCACTAATTTTGCCATCAATTTTATTTACATAGTCTTCTAATGTTGCATTTTCTTTTGTTTGTGCATTCTCCATTGCATTTTTTGCTTGTTTTGCATTTTCAAATAATCCAGTTTGAGTCAATGCTGTTATTGCTACTCCTGCTAAAATTAATAAAATAATTATTGTTATAACTAGCGCTACTAATGTTATTCCTTTATTTAAATTTTCTTTTGTTTCCATATATATTCCTCCTAAAATTTTCTCACTAAAAATATACTAACATTAAATTTCAAAAAGTGCAATACTTTTGTCTGGTATTTTTTAAAACATTTTTGTGAGACAATTATTAATATTATTATATACATAAATTTAAAATTTATTGGAGGAATGATTATATGTTTGAAATATCAAAATATAAAAAAAGTAATGTTAAAATTTCTATAAGATTACCTGAAAATATGAATGAAACCTTAAAAAAGATAGCCAAAAAAGAAAATATGAGTTTTAATAATGTAATTGTAAGTTGTATTCAAAACTCCCTTGACGAAATGGATTTAAGTAAATATAAAGATATTGAACTTTATGATAACAAAGAATTAAAAGTATAAATAAAAACCAAAAGCATCTCAAAATTTCGAGATGCTTTTGGTTTTACTCATCTTTTGAACCATTTATTTTTAATAATTTAAATATTTCTACTATAACTATTGGTGCTAGCACTAAGCATATTAGTTCTATTATATTTTCTTTTGGTAGTACTGGTATACTAAAGATTTCTCTTAATCCTGGTATTAATAAGATTACAAACATTAGTACTGCTGATATTATAATTGCCCCTATTAGCTTCATATTGTTAAATATTCCTGTTTTGAATATTGATTTTTTGTTGTCTCTTACATTAAATACGTGTACTAATTCTGATAATGCAAGTGTTACAAATGCCATTGTTTGCCCTACTTCTATTTTTGATTGGTCTAGTGTTAATGTTCCTATTGGTTCTTTTGTTGTTGCAAGCCCTATCATAAATGCTGCAAGTGTAAGTCCACCAATCATTATTCCTTGATATACTACTCTCCAAGTCATTCCTTTTGTGAATATTCCTTTTCCTGGTTTGATTGGTTTTCTTTGCATTATGTCACTGTTTGCTGGGTCAAATGCTAGTGCTAAAGCTGGTAATGAATCTGTTACTAGATTTATCCATAATATGTGGATTGGTAATAATATTTCTAATCCGTTTATATCTGTTATTCCAAACCATTTACTAAATAATGGTGTTAATAATGTTGCAAAAAATAGTACAACTACTTCTCCTATATTACTTGATAATAGGAATTGAATTACTTTTAATATATTGTCATATATTTTTCTTCCTTCTTCTACTGCTGATACTACTGTTGCGAAGTTGTCATCTGTTAATATAACATCTGCTGCTTCTTTCGCTACATCTGTTCCAACTATTCCCATTGCACAACCAATGTCTGCTTTTTTTAGTGCCGGACTGTCATTAACTCCATCACCTGTCATTGCAACAACTTCACCATTTTTTTGCCAAGCTTTTACTATTCTAACTTTGTGTTCTGGTGATACTCTTGCATAAACTGAGTAGTGCCTTACATTTTTTTCTAGTTCTTCATCTGTCATTTGTTCTAATTCTAAACCTGTGATTGCTTCATCATCATTTTCTAGAATTCCTAATTTTTTTGCTATTGCTGTTGCTGTTATTTTATGGTCTCCTGTAATCATTACTGTTTTTATTCCTGCTGTTTTGCATTTTTCAACTGCTAGTTTGGCTTCTTCTCTTGGAGGGTCTATCATTCCAACCATTCCTATAAAGATTAAGTCATTTTCGATTGTCTTCATTTCTTCTTTTGTTGGTATATGGTCTATTTCTTTATATGCACATCCTAATACTCTTAAAGCATTTTGTGCCATTTTTTCATTTTCTTGTCTTATTTTATTAATATAACTTTCTAATTCTTCTGATATTTGACCACCTATTTCATATGAGTTACATCTTTTTAGTATTTCATCAATTCCGCCTTTTGTATATACAACATATTTATCTCCAACTTTATTTACTGTTGTCATTAATTTTCTATCTGAATCAAATGGAATTTCTTCTACACGTTCCATTCTGTCATATATGCTTGGATCAAAATTTAATTTAAATCCCATATCTACTAAGGCTGTTTCTGTTGGGTCTCCTGTAAGTGTTCCATCTGATGATATTTTTGTGTCATTACATAACATATTAGCATATACTAATTTTGTTAATTCTTCATCTATTTCATCATCTGAAATATTGCTTGCTTCTCTTGTTGCATCATTCCAAAATATTTTTTCTACTGTCATTTTATTTTGAGTTAATGTTCCTGTTTTATCTGAACAGATTACTGTTGCACTTCCTAGAGTTTCTACTGCTGGCAGTCTTTTTACAATAGCATTTTTCTTAACCATTTTTTGAACACCTATTGCTAATACTATTGTTGATACTGCTACTAGTCCTTCTGGTATTGCTGCAACTGCTAAACTTACAGCTGTCATAAACATACTTATTATTTCTTTTCCTTGTAATATTCCTAATATAAATATTACTGCACAAATCACTAGTGCTGCTATTCCTAAGGTTTTACCTAATTTATCTAATTTTTGTTGAAGTGGTGTTTCTTGTTTTTCTGTTGAGTTTATCATTCCTGCAATTTTACCAACTTCTGTTGTCATTCCTGTTTCAACAACTATTCCTTTTCCTCTACCATATGTTACTAAACTTGATGAAAATAACATATTTTTTCTATCGCCAATTCCAATTTCTTGTTCTTCTATGATTTCTGATGTTTTTTCAACTGGAACTGATTCTCCTGTTAATGAACTCTCTTGTGTTTTTAAGTTTACTGCTTCTATTATTCTTAAATCTGCTGGTATATAGTCTCCTGTATCTAATACTACTATGTCGCCTGGTACTAGTTCTTTTGATGGTACTACTTCCATATTTTCATTTCTAATTACTTTTGATGCATGGTCACTTAGTTTTTGTAATGCCTCTAAAGATTTTTCTGCTTTACTTTCTTGTGCTACTCCTATTATTGCATTTACTATTACAACTATTAAAATTATTATAGTATCTGTTATTCCTTCTCCTTGTAATACTCCTACTATTCCAGAAACTATTGCCGCTATTATTAATACTATTATTGAAAAATCTTTGAATTGTTCTAAAAATCTTTGGATTATTGATTTTTTTGCTATTTGTTGTAATTCGTTAAAACCATATTTTTCTTGTCTTTCTTCTACTTTTTCTTTGCTCAGTCCTTTTTCTAAGTCTGTTTCTAGTTCTTTTTCTACTTCTTTAAATGTTTTGTTAAACCAATTTCTTTTTTCCATGAAAGTTCCTCCTTTTTTTATTTTTTACCAAATTTTGTGTTTTATTCGCTTTTGCTTAATATTAAAGCGAGACTTTTAAAAGAAATTTAAAAAATCAAATTTCTTTTAAAAGTCTCGCTTACTTAATTAGTTTTAAGCTTACTAACCAGATAATTTTGTTTATCGCGACTGTTGATTAGTAATTTAAAGCTACTCCCTTTTAATTTGGTGACCCCTACGGGAATCGAACCCATGATTCCACCTTGAGAGGGTGGCGTCTTAACCGCTTGACCAAGGGGCCTTGTTGGTACTGTTTATTTATACCATTTTTTTTATGTTTAGTCAAGCAATTTTTTATGTTTTATCTAATATTTCTTTTAATCTCACATTTTGTTTTGTTAAATATAAATAACCGATTAATGCTTCAAATGCTGTTGAATACATATATTCCTGAACATTAGCATTTTTTGGTAAATGATGATTTTCTGCATTTCTTCCCCTTCTAACTATTTCTTGTTCTTTTTCTGTTAAATCATCATATATTCTTTTCAAAGTTTCCGCTTGTGCCTTAGCCTTTACATGTTTTATTGCTTCTATATGCAATGCATGTGGTTTCAATTTTGTTTCATTTACTAGTTTTGTTCTTATGTATAATTCATAAACACAATCACCTACATATGCCCATGTAAGTGGTGGCATTAAATTTACTTCTGTTTCATCTTTTTTAAATTCAATAAATTCTTCCACTTTTTCCTCCTCATGTTTATTGTCTTTTTGGTTTTTCAATTGTTATTTTTCCTAATTGACCATTTTTAAATTCATCTAATAATATTCTTGCTGTTTTTTCTTCGTCTATTTTTCCACCAGACATTACACATCCTCTTTTTTTACCTATTTCTAGCATTATTTCATATATGTTATAATTTTCAGGTTGTTCTTGTGCTAATTTTTCTTCTACGAAACTTTCTTCTAATTTATATCTTTCACATAGATTTTTTCTATAATTTTCTAGTAAAAATTTTGTTAGTTGATATGCTATTTCTATTTTGTCTAATATTTCTTCTTTTATTGTTCCTGTAAAGCATAAATTCAATGCAACTTCTTCACTTTCAAATTTTGGCCATAATACTCCTGGTGTATCTAGTAATTCTATTTTATCGTTTATACGTATCCATTGTTTTTGTTTTGTTACTCCTGGTTTGTTTCCAACACCAGCTGATGTTCTTTTTGCAATTCTATTTATGAATGATGATTTTCCTACATTAGGTATTCCCAGTATCATTGCTCTTATTTTTCTTCCTGTTCTTCCTTTTTGTGCATGTTGTTCTAAGTCTACTTGCATTATTTTTTCAACTTCTTTTATGAAGTTGTCTATTCCTTTTCCTGAGTTTGAGTCTACTAATACTGCTGGTATATTTTTGCTTTTAAAGTATTCCACCCATAGTTTGTTTTGTTTTTCATCTGATAGGTCACATTTATTTAATACTATTATTTTCTTTTTATTTTTTGTTATTTCTGCTATGTTTGGATTTTGACTTGATATTGGTATTCTTGAGTCTAATAGTTCTATTACTACATCTATTAGTTTCATGTCTTCTATTATTTGTCTTTTTGTTTTTGCCATATGACCTGGGTACCAGTTGATATTTGTTCTATTTTCTTCCATTTTCTTACCTTTCCTATTACATTGTTCTATAATTATTCTTATCTGCTCTATCATCTAATTTTCTATCAAATTCTTCGTTTTGATAAAACCAATCTGTTTTTTTATCTTTTGGATTTAATTTTCTATTTTTATCTAATAATAAATCAATTAAAACAGCTAATGGTAATATAATTCCTAGCACGGATATCATTAATCCCATATTTTCAGACATTGATAATGAACCATTTGTTGATAATATATTTAATTTTGCAGTTACATCTCCACCAAAATAAATTCCATATAATGCAAGATACAATAATCCACCTGTTAATTTTCTTTTTACTACTAATACTGCAAATACTAAAAATGCAAATAATAATACAATTTCAAATGTTGAATTTATTGGTGTTATCCCTATAAAATTTTTTCCTAATTCTGCTGATAATGCAATTATTATTCTTAGTACCCAATACATAACCATAAACATTACTAATAAATATGTTGATAATTTTTTCATTTTATTTTCCCCCTTAAATTTGATCTCTAAGCTAAGTTCTTTTAGATAAGTAAAAAGACGGATTAGTATCCGTCTATTCTTATTAATAAAATTAATCTACAAAATCAAAGTCATCTTTAAATTTTTCTTTGAATATTTCAAATACTTTGTTTAATGTTTCTTCATCTTCTACACTTACATAAGATTCTTCATCAGATTCTTCGTCTGTGTCTTCTACTTTTAGTATTACTACTTCTCCTTCATCTTCTTCTCCTTCTGCTGTAACTGGTAGTAATACAACATATTCTTCATCATCTAATTCTACTAAGTCTAAGAATTCGAATTTTACTTCGTTTCCATCCTCATCATTTAATATTACTATGTTATCCTCTTCATTATAGTTTTCTTCCATCTTTTTTCTCCTTTCGATTCGATGCTTTTTTATTTTATATTTAACAAATTAAATATCGTAATTATAATATCGTATTTTTTATTTTTTTGCAACTGTTTTTATAAATTTTCTTTCATCTTATTTACATATGTTTCTAATATATATACTGCAGATATAGTATCTACAATATCTCTTTTTTTATTCTTATTAATATCAAGAAAATTCATAGTTTTATGAGCAGCAACTGTTGTTAATCTTTCATCAATTGTTTCTATTTTTATTTTGTTATATTTACATTTCAATTTGTGTATGAATTTTTCTGTAACCTCTGCTCTTACTGTTTTTTCGCCTTTTAAGTTATATGGCATTCCAACTACAATTGTATCTACTTCATATTTTTCTAATATTTCATCTAGTCTTCTTAATACAACTTTGTCAGAATTATTTCTTTGTATTGTTTCTAATCCTTGAACAGTAATGTTTAGTGGGTCTGTTATTGATATTCCAACACGTGCATCTCCATAGTCTATTCCTAATTTTCTCATTATTAATCCTCTAAATCTAATCCTATATAATTTTTTACCATTTTTTCTAATAATTCGTCTCTTTCAATTGTTCTTATTTTATTTCTTGCATCATTATAACTTGTAATGTATGTTGGGTCTCCTGATAAAATGTAACCTACTATTTGGTTTATAGGATTGTAACCTTTTTCTGATAAGGCTTCATATACCTCTTTTAAAATTTCTTTTGTTCTTGTGTTATCTTCTCTTTCTACTTGAAAGCTCATTGTTTTGTCAAAATCCATATTGTTTACCTCCTCTTTTAAATATTTGTAATATCGCTTTCTGCTTTATTTGCATTATCTAAGTACTCTTCTAGTTTTTTCAAGATTTCTTCTAATCCTGTTCCTTTATAATATGTTGATATTGCAAAATTTAATCTTGGTAATGCTACTTGTTCTTCTTCGTTTTCTTCATTTTTTAATGTTATTTTTGTTCTTTCTATTTTTTCTTTTAGGTCATTAACAAATTCTGCTACACCATTTATTTCTACTCCTGAAAATGCTATTACAAATTTTGGTCCCATATATCTAACAAATACATATTGGTTTGATATATTTTCTTTTATATAGTCAGAAATTTGTGTAATTGTTTTATTTCCTAATTCTCTTGAATATTTTTTGTTTATTTCTTCTAGATTAGTTATCTTAAACATACAAATTGTTGATGTTGTATATTGGTCTATTATTTTTCTTCCTTCTCCATATAGGTATTCTTCTGAATATAATCCAGAGAATAGGTCTTTTCTTACTATTGATTCTAGTGTTTTTTGATGTACAACTGTTTTTAAGACTGATACTATATTGTCTTTTATAACTTCTAATACTGTTGTGTCCACATTATCAAAATCATGTGGTGTTCCACTTTCTATAATCCAATAGCCAATATAAACATTGTCTATGTATAATGGAAAGAAGATTGCTGATTTGGCTCTTCCAAATTCCATTTGTTGATATGGCAATCTTTCTTTATCATTATTTACTGTAACATATTTTGGAGTTGCTTGTGCTATACTGTCTTTAAACATGTCTACATCTTGGAGTGATCTTAAAGAATCCCAGTGTCTTTGGTCAACATTTGATGCTTTTACTTCATATTCTGCACCATTAAAGACAACAATAGTAGAATACTTTATTTCATATTTTTCTATTAATATTTCATTAATTTTTTTAATTTTATCATCAACTGATGATGTTTCTCCTATTGCATCCATAAAGTCTTGTACAACCGATAAATTTGTTATTTTTTGATTAATGTTTTTATATGTTTGTATTTTTTTATGGATGTTAAGATTATATACAATTAATCCGATTACTACTACTATTAGTATTATTACTATTGCTATTAACACTTTTTTACCTCCTATTTTTTAGTATCTTTTTTTCATTTGATCTAATGTTGAATTCATACTTGGTGTAAATCCATTACTTTGAATTTGTGGTGGAACATATGTTGATTTTTTAGCAGAACCTTTTGTAGAACCATATGTTGCTTTTCCTGAAACTACTGGATATACAATGTTTGATAGTTCTTGGAATATTTGTACTATATTTTTGGGATATCCTTTTATTGATATTTCACAATTTATTACACCTTCCAAATATTTTGCATAAACATCTTCATCAAATGGAATTGTTATATATCTTACTGTTGTTTTATCAAATAATTCTGTCATAAATGACATTGCTGGATCATTGTAATATGCCATTCCTCCAATTATAGTTTTGTCATTTATACCTCTTATTTTTACAGCTTTATTTAATATTACTCTTAATTTATTTTGGTCTAAAATATTTTTTGATTTTAGTTCTCTTAAAAATGCTGTTAATGGTTGAATTGTTAATA
>OJNH01001286.1_pt1 | contig 20359 bp, 25 predicted proteins | sample 1597361 | NCBI WGS metagenome assembly OJNH01 (sample SAMEA2452136, study PRJEB22498) | human gut metagenome | biome: human feces; feature: human gut; material: feces | place: Australia | collected 2012
TATATAATTATGGAAAGTGTGAACGTGATTTTACTTACATAGATGATATAGTAGAGGGAATAATAAGAGTAATAAATAAGATTCCAAATAAAAAGAACGGAGAGGACGGATTGCCTATACCACCATATAAAATATATAATATTGGAAAAGGTAGACCTGAAAATTTATTGGAATTTATTAATATATTACAAGAAGAATTAATTAAGGCAGAAGTTTTACCACCAAATTATGATTTTGAAATTCATAAGGAGTTAGTAGGAATGCAACAGGGGGATGTGCCAATAACTTATGCAGACACAAAGCAAATGGAAGATGATATGGATTTTAAACCGAGTACATCATTAAGAGAAGGCTTAAAAGAATTTGCGGAATGGTATAAAAAATATTATATACAATAGGAGTGAATAATATGAAAATTGCAATAGCAGGAGTAGGATATGTTGGTTTATCTTTAGCTACATTATTGAGTCAATATAATGAGGTTGTAGCATTGGATATTATAAAAGAAAAAGTAGACAAAATAAATAACAAAATAAGCCCTATTGAAGATGAATATATAGAAAAATATTTAAAAACAAAGGAATTAAATTTAAGAGCAACATTAGATTATAAAGATGCTTTTTATAATGCAGATTTTATTATAATTTGTATGCCAACAAATTATGATGAAAAAAATAATTTTTTTGATACTTCACTGGTAGAAAAAACCATAAAAAAGATAAAAAGTATGAAAATAACAACAACAATAATAATTAAGTCGACTGTTCCAGTAGGATTTACAGAAAAAATGAAAACAAAGTATAATATGACTAATATTATATTTTCACCAGAGTTTTTAAGAGAAGGAAAAGCATTATATGATAATTTATACCCATCTAGAATTATTTTAGGTGATGAAAACGAACAGGCAAAGAAGTTTGCAAATTTATTGAAAGAATCATCATTAAAAAATGATGTAGTAATAAAGTTTATGAAATCAACTGAAGCGGAAGCAGTAAAATTATTTTCTAACACATATTTGGCATTAAGAATTGCATTCTTTAATGAATTAGATACATATGCAGAAATAAAAGAATTGAATACAAAAAATTTAATAGAAGGTGTATGCATGGATCAAAGAATAGGAAACTTTTATAATAATCCATCTTTTGGATATGGAGGATATTGTTTACCTAAAGATACCAAACAATTAAAGGCTAACTACAGAGATGTACCTGAAAATCTTATTACTGCGATTGTAAATAGCAATGCTACAAGAAAACAACATATTGTAGAGGAAATATTAAGCAAAGAACATAAAATTATTGGTATATATAAATTGTCTATGAAAAAGAATTCGGACAATTTTAGAGCAAGTGCTATATTCGACATAATAGATATGCTTATAGAAAAAAATAAAAATGTAATAATATATGAGCCACAATATGAAAATGAAAATTATAAAAATTGTAAAATAGTAAGAGATATAAAATTATTTAAAGAAAATAGTTCAATTATAATTGCTAATAGAATAGAAGAAGAATTAGAAGATGTAATGGACAAAGTTTATACAAGAGATATTTATTTTAGGGATTGATTTTGGGATATAGAATCGAGGTTTTTTATATGCATACAATAGTTTATTTAATTAGACATTCGGAAAAATTAGATATACAGTATATTGATAGATATTATAATAATGAAAATTATCAAATAACTAGAGAAAAGAGGATACTTAGTGCAGAAGGAGAGAGAAAAGCTAGTACATTAAGTAAGCAAAAAGAGTTTTCAGATGTGGATGTTATATATTCAAGTAGTTATGTTAGAACAATTCAAACTGCAAAATATTTAGCAGAAAGATTAGATAAAAAAATTCATATTGATAGAAATTTAAACGAAAGAAAATATGGAAATCCCCAATATGCACAAGATATAACTTTGAAGCAATATTATGATGAAAAAATTAAAAATATAGAAGGAGAAAGTAGAAAAGAAGTTACAGACAGAATGTATAAAGCTTTTATGAATATAATTAAGGATAATAAAGGCAAGAAAATTGCTATTTTTTCTCATGGTGCATCTATAGTGTTTTTACTTATGAAGTGGTGCGAATTAGTATATGTCGATAATGAAAAGAAAAAGTGCTTGAAGTTTAAAGAAAAAGTAGTTATTAATAAAAAGATTGGAGCACCAGAAGTTTTTAAGATAATAATTGATGATAAACAAAATATCAAAGATATAGAGAATTTGATGTTTGAATATTAATTTATAATATAGAAAAGAGCCAACTTGTGGCTCTTTCTTCAACTATTTAAAAATTTATTTAGAACTTTTTCGAGATCTTCATATTTTATAGGTTTTTCTAGATAATCATCAAAGCCAAGAGTGTTTACAAAGTATTCTCTAGCATTGTGAGATATAGTATGAACAATGACAGGGGTATTAAAATTACTAATAGTTTTTAATTTTTGTAATAGTTCTGGACCAGTGCATCCTTTTTGATAAATATTATTAGTAAAGATAATATCATAGTTATAACCATTTTTAATTCTATCATATAGGTCAATACTAGTAGTAACAATATCAACAGAAATACCAAATAACATTAACAGTTTTCGTGTTTGCTTTGAAGAAAAACTATCATAATTACCAATTAATGCTTTTTTTCCTTTAAATTTTCCATTATATTCTTGTGGTTGATTATAAATCATTAAAGGAGTACTTGTCAATTCTTCAAATTCTTTTTTTTCTAATATTTCAGATTGTTTTTTTAATCTTGAAATTTCTTGATTAAGAAATGATATTTGATTTTCAGCATTATATTTATATTGTTTCAAATTTCTATCTTTAATAATGATGACCTTTGTTGATATGAGAGTTGTTACTAAAAATATGCAACATATAAAAAGTAAAAAATATAACATGTCTTTTCCTTTCTAACAAAAATTTTAATAAAAAATATTTGGATTTTAAGTGCGTTATTATGCAGTAAAAAAAGTTTTGGACTATATACTTCATTGTGTATATTACGACAAAATTATACTATACTAAAAAGAATAGTATGAAAGTGTGGTGATATATAATGTCTTTAATAGATATTTTTCGCAAAAATGTAAAATATTATAGGTTTATGCAAGACTATTCCCAAGAAAAATTAGGGGAAAAGTCAGGTTTGAGTACCCATTATATATCAGACATTGAACAAGGAAAATATAGTCCATCTATTCCTACTATAGAAGATATAGCAAGAGCACTGAAAGTAGAACCATATTTATTGTTCGTTTCTAATTCAAAAGCAGATGGATTAGAAGCAAGAGTTGATATACACAGAAAAAAGTAAAATACATAAGTATATGATGATACTACTTTTTTACAGATATTCAATATAATTGACAAGACTTGTCATAAATCACTATTTTTTATTACTATCTATATTATACCATAAAAAACAAAAAAGGGACAGATAAGTTACATATTTTTTTTATATTTTATGAAAAAATAATGCTATTAGAGGTGTTGTTATGGAGAGTAATAAAGATTTAAGAGCATTATTGGATAAAGACTATATGCCTATTATATATAAAAATATAAAAAAATTTAGAAAAGAAAGCGGAATGTCTTTAATGGAAGTCGCTGAAGTTTTGGATATGTCGCATGATTATTTGAGAAGAATTGAATCTAATAATGATAAAGTAAAGACTTGTTCTTTAAGGTTATTGATAAAATTTAGTATTTTATACAATAAGCCATTAGGAGAGTTTTTAAATGAATAAAAGGTAAGATTAGTGATTTCGAACTAGTCTTTTTTTGTGTTTAAAAAGATAAAAGATATGAAATTATTTACAAAATTTACATAATATGATATAATAGTTAAGGAAGTTTGAATTTGAAAGGAAAATTGATTTGAAAAATGAAATAACTGTAAAGTTAACATGTAGTATAGATGATATATGCAAGATTTTAGAAAAACGTGATTTTCATTGTACAGAACGTTATTTATTAGATGACACTTATTATATTCCCAATATAGTAAATACAAAAGGATTGTCAGAAAGAGAAATATTGAAAAATGCAATTATATTAAGAAATATCATAGGGGATATGGAAGAATATCAAATAAATAAATTAACATATAAGAAAAAGGAAATAGATGAACAAGGACAAATAACAAAACAAGACAAAGTAGAATGTTCTATTTTGAATAAAGAAGAAGGAGCAAAGTTCTTAAATGCTATTAATTATTTAGAAATAATGAATATTAAAGAAATAGATACCATATATCAAAAGGAAGGAATAGAGATTTGTGTTAAAGACATTATAAATGGTGATAAGTTAATAGAAATAGAAGAATGTGAAAAATTTGATACAATAGATAAAATAAAACAAGAGTTGGAAAGGCTAAATCTTCCAGTGGATACTAATGATTATTTTATAAAAAAAGCTGAAATAGAATTAAAGAAGATTTTATAGGAGCGTGATTGTATGTCAAATATAAATTTAAATTTATATAAAGTATTTTGCAAAGTGGCTCAATCAAAAAGCTATTCAGAAGCATCAGAAAAATTAGGAGTATCAGTTGCACATATTAGTAAGCAAATAGCTACTTTGGAAGAACAATTAAATCTAAAACTATTTAATAGAGAAAATAAAGGAGTAACATTAACTAATGATGGTGAAGAACTTTATAATATAGTAAATAAATCAATATCTACTTTTGACTTTGCAGAAAAAATGGCAAAAGATAAGAATGATATGGAGAATGGATGTATAAAAATTGGATGTCCATCTCATTTTACAAGTTATCTATTAATGGGAAAATTAGAAAAAGTAAAAAAAGATTTTCCAAAACTTAATATAAAAATAATATGTGAAGTTGATACAAATAAAATGTTAGAATTATTACAAAATCATAAAGTTGATTTTGCAATAACGGATGCAGAAATAATTAGTGGTAATGTTGAAGTTCAAGAATTATTAACAATAAGTAATATATTTGTTTCAAAAGCACCATTAAAAATTTCTAATATAAAAGAGTTAGAAGATTTAAATTGTATTTTAAATTTAGAAAATACAAAAACAACGCAACAATTAATGGAAATATTAGAAAAAAATAATGTTTCTCTACATGCAGATATGATGTGTGATGCAACTGAAATAAGAGTTGAGGCAGTAAAAAGAAATATGGGAATAGCATATGTTATAAAAGAATCTGTAAAAAAAGAACTTGAGAAAAAGGAACTATATGAAGTTGAATTACCAATTCAATTACCAAGTATAAAATTGAACTTGATTTATTTAAGCGGAGAGTTAACAAAGATTGACAAAAGGTTTATAAAAGAATATTTGAAAAAATGAATACCCTAACATAGGGTATTTATTTTTTCCATTTTCTGTTAACTAAAAGTTAAGGGATGTTGAAAATTTGGGAATAGTTTTCCAATATGAAACAATGTATAATATTAATGTATAAAAAGAGATATTATATATGAAATGAGGAGTCTAAATGAAAAGAAAAGTTTGTTGGAAAATTACAACTAAATGCAATCAAGGATGTAAGTATTGTTTTGGATTTAACAATATACCAAATCTATCTTTTGAAGAAAATGAAGAAGTATTAGAGCATCTAATTGTGAGTGGAATAAACCATATTACTTGGACTGGAGGAGAAGCAGTATTATATCCAAGAGTAAATGAATTAATGAGAGAATCAAAAGAAAGAGGATTATATAATAAATTAGTAACGAACGGAATTTACTTATCAAAGAACGATAACGAATATGTAGAAGATATTTTAAATACACTTGATGAAATCAATTTATCTATTGATTCAATTGAAAATGATATCAATTTAGCATTAGGTAAAGAAAATAATCATTTAGATATTATAAAAAATCTTTTAGAAAAAACTAAAAATAAGAATATAAAAGTAAGAATAAACACAGTTGTTAGCAAGCTTAATGTTGATAAATTAGATGAATTAGGAGAATTTTTAAATAACTATCAAATAGAAAAATGGAAATTTTTGAAGTTTATGCCTATTAGAGAAAGGGCAGAAAAAAATGAAAAACTATTTGAAATAGAAGAAAAAGAATTAGAAAATAGTGTAAAAAGATTAAGAAAATTTGAGAATATCAAAACTGTAGAATATAAAAAACAAAGTGAATTTGAAAAAAGTATAGTAATTGTTCCAAATGCAGATATAATTCAAACGCAAAAAGGAAAGGATCATTATTTTGGAAATGTTTTAAAAGAAGAAATAATAGATTTTGATAAAATATATTCAAATGGAAAAATTAGAACATTAATTGCACATAATGATATAAATGTAACAAACAAGATAGTTGATGCAATAAAAAAACTTGATTTTGTTGATATAGTTGGTACAGCAAAAGATGGAACAGAAACATATCATAAAATTGTAGATTTAAAACCAGAAATGATATTTACAAAATATGCTATGGATAATATGAACGGATTAGATCTTGTAAAATCTTCAAAAGAAAAATTAGAAAATAATATTCCTATATTCAATATGATAATAGATAATAAGGTACAAGAAAATGAAATAGATGAGATGTATGATATTATAGGAAGAAAGTTAAATTCAGTAATATCAAGTTCAGATAACATAAGTAATAGTGTAGTGGATATTATTAATCAATATAATGATTATAAAAATAATAAATAAAAAATAACAGATAAGTTTTTGATCATACTAAAACTTATCTGTTATTTTTTTGTGTTTTTCAAATAATATATGCTAATATCTAAAAATAATTTTGGGGTAACTTCTTCGCCTTTTGGAAAGAATTTATAAATTGCAAAAGGCAAATCTTCTTTATCTTTAAATTCATTTAAAGGCTTTAATGCTGTTCTAAAAGAAGAACGAATACCTTCACCGGTTGTTCCAAGTTCCTTGCCAACTGTATTAAATAAAGTGTTTAAATTGCCAAGTAAATTAGGCGAATTACAACATTTAATTAATGTTTTTCTAACACGATTTGAAGGGCTACTTTCTAATGGAATATGTAACTTTAAAAATAGCCTATCAATTTTTCTTTCTAAAGTGTAATTAGACATTTCATATATAGCTTTTAAAATATTTTTATAATCTGTAGTTTTTAAAAATATATTATATATTTTAGACCAATTTGCAAGATTTAATAATTCAGTAGTAGAGTTATAAAGTAATATGGTATTACATTTGAATTGTTCAGTATCATCTAATGAAAGCTCGTTGATTACATCACTATATTTTATATTTTTAAAACTGGTGTCCAATATAAAAAGGTCAGGTCTAAAATCATAATACTGTTTCAAAACAGAAACTTCATCACTAGTAATTTTAAAATCAATATTGTTATCTTGTGTAAGGTATTGGCAAAGTTGAGAATTTTGCTCAATATTTTCAATGACTGCAAGAATCTTTAACATGATAACTCTCCTAACAATTTTTATAAATCATTAATATTATACCACTAAATTTATGTAAACACAATACCAAAATGGAAAAATATTACAAATATAAGTGGAAAATAATAAATTTTAACCAATTTTCACCGTTTTTACAATATTCCAATATTTGAAAGTATAATCTCCGCAATAGGACAAATAGTCTTTAAGAGTTAGAAAAAATAATACATTAGAGAAAAGAATAAAGTACAAGTGAATTATTTAAGTATAAATTAAAGATTATTTGTTAGGAGTGATAAAATATGTAAAGTTAAATTATAAAGAATAAGAAAAAGTAAATTAATATGTTTTTTCTTTCTCTTTTAGATATTTGTCCAATTTTTAGAAATTGGAGAGATAGTAAATGGAAAGAAAAGATTATTTACAAGAAGAATTATCAAAAGAAGAAAAATCATATTTAAAAAAGTTGATTTTAAATGTTAGAAGAAAATACATAAAAGATAACTATGAGTATTTAAATAGTAAAGATGTTAATTGGGATACATTTGAGGATATGGAATGTAGCAGTTTATTTGATACAGTTCTTAATAAATGTGTTGATGAGTTGAAGTCTGCCATTGAATTTGAGAGACTTTTTTGTGATGAAAAATTATATAATATAACTAAAGCACTGTCTGTAAAAGAAAAGATGGTGCTTTTTGCTTTATATAAGGAAGGAAAAAGTATAAAACAAATAGCTAATGAAATGAATGTAGAAAGAACAACAATATGGCGAATTAAAAATAAGGCACAGGAGAAAATTACAAAGAATTTATTAGGAGGAAATTACAATGTTTAATAATTTTGATTTAAGTGATAGAGAAATATTAAAAATTCTAGAGGATTATAATCCATTAATTACAAAAATGAGTAAGTTAAGAGATGGACTTGATGAAGATTTAATGCAAGAAATAAAATATATGATTTATAAAACTTTAACAAAAAATAGAAAAAATTTATAAAAAATGCAACATCATAAGTAAAAGTTAGAACTCCTAATATTAGAAGGAGGTAACAAAATGGAAGAAAAAAAAGAAACGAATCAAGTTACAGAAGAAAAGAATTCTAAAGAAATAAAGAATAATGTTAAAGCCAAAGAAGAAATAAACAAAGCTAATTCTAAATCAGAAATAGAACTTATTACTGCTTATGCACAATTAGTATTTCATACATTAAGAAATAGTAATACAGAAATTAATGCGAAATCAATAAAGGAAGAAGTAAAAATGTTTTATAAAAAATTTGGAAATACAGAAGTGAAAAGGTTAGCTAATATAATGATGAAAGAGAAAAAGGAGAAAAAATAAAATGTTGAAATATTTGATTTTTTCTGTAATCTCTTTCAGCTTGGGTATTTTTACTAGAGAGATTATAGAAATATTAGAAAGAAATAAAAGATACAAAACTGTAAAAAAATTAAGTGAACAAAATTTTAAAAAAGCAATGGAAGATTTAGAAATTAAATAGAGTTTTAGATATAAGCTCTATTAGTTTCTTCATATCTAAAAATTGTTAGCAAAAAGTTGCAGGAGGTCTACTATGGAAAATGAAATTTTAGAAAGATATTTCCAATATAAAATGAAACAAATTGATATTGCAAAGGAATTAAATATTTCAAAATATAAAGTTTCAAGAGTAGTAACAAAAGACCCAAGATATCAAAAAGAAAAAGAACTTCGAAAGGAAATAAATAAAAAAAAACATCAAGATAATACAAAAAAATATATTGAAAATATAAGAAGAGAAAGAAAAGAAACGATTGGCTATGAGCAACTAAAACAAATGCATATACAAGCAAGTTTAGAACTATCAGGAGGAAGAAAAACAATAAACGATAGAGCCTTTAGAAATTGGAATTCATCTATTTATAAATATAATAAAAATACTAAATCTTATCATTTAAAGAAGGATATTGTAACAGGGTATGATGTACCTAGAAAAATACTATGGAAATAAAAATATAGTAATAATTGCATGACTTCATCAATATACATTAACTGAGGTGGAGATAATTGGAGAAAATATTTGATGAGATTAATACAAAAACTTTTGAAAAGTTTGAAAAAAGTATAAAAGAAGTATTAAGTATATATTTAATTAATTCTGCAAATGAACAAGGACTAATTGATGACAAAATGAAAGATTATATAATAAGGAGTATATAAATTTTTTTACAAAGGAGGTCTTGAAAATTGGATTTATATACAATAAGAAGAGAGTTGATGTCAGGAAAGACAATATATGATTTGCCACTAAGAGTTACATATTATGCTAGAGTATCAACAGATAAGGAAGAACAAAAGAATTCATTAGAAAACCAAGATATATATTATAAAAATAAAATTTTAGAAACACCAATGTGGACATTAGTACATGGATATAGTGATAAAGGTATAACAGGAACATCAACTAAAAAAAGACGTGATTTTAATGATATGATTGCTGATGGACTAAATGATATGTATGACTTAATATTAACTAAAGAAGTATGTAGATTTGCAAGAAACACATTAGATACACTTCAATTAACAAGAAATTTATTAGCAAAAGGAAAGGGCGTTTTTTTTGAACTTGATAATATAAATACATTAGAACAAGAAGGGGAATTGAGACTTACAATAATGGCATCACTTGCTCAAGATGAGAGTAGAAGGATATCAGAAAGAGTAAAGTTTGGGTTCAAAAGGTCAATTGAAAAAGGAAGAGTTCTTGGAAATAATTCTATATGGGGATATGAAAAAAACAATTGTAAATTAGAAATGAATGAAGATGAAGCAAAAATAGTAAAAAGAATTTATGAAATATATGCTACAGGAGATATAGGAATAAGAAAAATTGGAAAAAAACTAGCAGAAGAAGGAATATATACAAGAAAAGGAGAAGAATTTGCATACTCAACAATAAAAAGTATATTAACAAACCCTAAATATAAAGGATTTTACTCTGGAAATAAAACAAGAGTAATAGATTTTATGACAAAACAAAGAGTTACATTAGGAGAGGATGAAATAGTTGAGTACAAGACTACAGAAGATGTTGTACCACAAATTGTTGATGATAAAATATGGGAAAGATGTAATGAAATCTTTAAAGAAAGAAGCAATAAGGCAAAAAGTGAAACATCAGGATATAATACAAAATATAAATATTCTGGGAAAATAGTTTGTAAAAAAGATGGACAAAGTTATTGGAGAACAATAAGCAGAGGAAAAGAGTTTTGGCAATGTGCATTATATAAGAAAAAAGGCATAAGCGGTTGTTCAAATAATGTTAATATTTATACTGAATCATTAGATAATGTTTTAAAGCAAATATTTGATGAACTTTTTGTAAATAAAAAAAGTTTTATAGATGAACTAGTAGGTAAATGTGCAGAGTGTTTTAAGGATTGCTCTACTGAAATTGACATAGAAATGGTACAAAATAAGATTGAAGGATTAAAAAAAGAAAAGAAAAAACTTATAAAATTATATACAACAGAACTCATTGATGAAAAAGAATTTGAAGAAGAAAACAATGCATATAATGAAAAAATAATAAGTTATGAAAATGAGTATCAACAACTTTTAATATCGAGAAAAGAAAATAGTATAGATGAGAAGATGGAAACGCTAAAGAAAAGTTTTGAGAAAGACATAGAATTTTATCATGGAATTCCTGATCAACTTGTTGATGTTATATTACAACAAATAAAAGTTGAGAAGATTGATGATACAGGATTAGCAAATTTAGAAATAATATTGAAAATAGGATTAACAGTTAATTTGCTATATAAAAAGAAAAAAATAATTAAGTACATAGAAAAGCAACAGGTTGCTAGTTAAAAGTCCATAAAGGGCTTTTTTCTTTTGAAATTACTTCCAAATGGTTGACAATTCGCTTGAACAGAGTTAGAACACAACCAATATAAAAAATTGGAGGTATTTAAATGGAATTATATGAAATTAGAAAAGCATTGATGTCAGGAAAGACAATATATGATTTACCATTAAGAGTAACTTATTATGCAAGAGTATCAACTGGAAAGGAAGAACAGAAAAAATCATTAGAAAATCAAGATGTATATTATAAAAATAAAATTTTATCTGTTCCCAAATGGACTTTAATACCTGGATATACAGACAATGGAATAACAGGAACATCAACTAAAAAAAGAAATGATTTCAATAATATGATACAAGATGGAATGGAGGATAGATATGATTTAATTCTTACTAAAGAAGTATGCAGATTTGCAAGAAATACATTAGACACATTGCAACATACAAGAAATTTACTATCTAAAGGTAAGGGAATATACTTTGAATTGGATAATATAAATACATTGGAACAAGAGGGAGAATTAAGATTAACTATTATGGCATCATTAGCTCAAGATGAAAGTAGAAGAATATCAGAAAGAGTTAAATTTGGCTTTAATAGGTCAATAGAAAGTCGGAAGAGTATTAGGAAATAATTCTATATGGGGATATGAAAAAAACAAATGTAAATTGGAAATAAACGAAGAAGAAGCGAAAATGGTACAAAGAGTTTTTGAATTATATTCTACAGGAGAAATTGGAATAAGAAAAATTGGAATACAATTAGCAAAAGAAGGAATCCTTTCTAGAAAAGGTAAACCATTATGTTATTCTACACTAAGAAGAATGATTGAAAATCCGAAATATAAAGGTTTTTATTGTGGAAAGAAAACAGAAACAATAGATTTTATGACTAGAGAACGAATATTTATTCCTGAAGAAGAATGGGTAACATATAAAACCACTGACGAAATTGTACCACAAATAGTTGAAGATGACGTTTGGGAAAAGTGTAAAGAAATAAGAAATAAAAGGAGTTGCAAATATACTGGGATTGGAGATAGGTGGCACAATAGATATAAATATTCAAATTTACTTGAGTGTGTTCATGATAATCAAACATATTGGAGAAGAAAGAATAGACCAACAGCTAAAGAGGAGTTTTGGACATGCTCAGGATTTGCAAGTAGTGGAATGCATAAATGTCACAATAATATACATATAGGAACAGAAGAATTAGATAAGATATTGTATGATATCTTTTCAGAAATGCTTGAAAATAAGAACAAAATATTAAAAGAAATGCTAAAACGAAATAATGACTTATGCCAAGCGAACGAAGAGGAAAAAACACAAATGGATAGTGTTGAAAATACAATAAATGAATTAGAAAATAGAAAAGAGAATTTAATTAAACTTTATACTATGAACAGGATTACAGATGATGAGTTTGAAAAAATAAATAATGAGTACCAAGAGCAAATAATAAAATACAAAACTCAACTAATAAATATAAAAATAAAACAAAGTGCAAAAGAAAAAGGCAGAAATCAGGAAAAAATAAAAAAGTTTTTTGATTTTGATGCAGTTGAATTAACAAAGGAATTTATACATAAAAAGATATGCAAAATATATGTAGAATATATAGAGAAAAATCATGCTAAATTAAAAATAAATTTCCACTTCGACTTGGAAATGAGCGAGGTGGATAAAAAAAGTATCTGTTTAGGTCTTATCATATGAATAGAGGGTGCAGTTGCACGAAGTTTAACACCAAAGCGAGAACCTTGTTTAACCATTTCAGGTTCATCTAAAACTAGTTCATCGATTGAAGGAGTAACAATACCATAACCTTTTGTCTTTACTTCTTCTAGAGCATATGAGATTTTATCATATTTCTTTTTAGTACAAGATAAATCATTCATAATAGAGAATAAGTCACCCTCATTTAAAATTTCCATGCCAGTCATTTCTGAAAGAACATTATAAAATAATTCATCTTTTAATTGAATAGAAATGCAAACCTTACCAGTACCAAGCATTATATTATCGACTAAAGTTTTTGAAATTATGTCTGTTTTTTCAATTTGAGAAACGCAATTAGAAACATCTTTTAAAGCAGAAATATTTGTGAATGCATTTTGTAATTGTTCAAATAATTTGGATTTTAATGGATGAGAAAAATCTAAACCATCAATCCATTTAGGAAAACTAATCTTAATCTCATCAACAGGAAATTCATAAAGTAAATTAGCAAACATCGAATTAATATCATCTGCTGTTAGTTCTTCACAATTAATGGGTAAAACTTTTGTATTATATTTGTCAGATAATTGTATAGCTAATTCTCTAGTCTCAGGAGAAGATGGATTAGCAGAATTTAATAAAATAATAAAAGGTTTATTAATTGCACGAAGTTCACTAACAACACGTTCTTCAGCTTTTATATAATCATCACGAGGAATATCTGTAACACTACCATCTGTAGTAATTAAAATTCCAATAGTAGAATGTTCCTCAATTACTTTTTTGGTACCAATTTCAGCAGCAGTTTCAAAAGGAATTTCTTCATCAGACCATGGTGTTTTTACCATTCTTGGCATATCATCCTCTAAATATCCAATTGCATTATCAACTAAATAGCCAACACAATCAACTAAGCGAGTTTTTAATTTTAAATTTTTATCTATTGTAATTTCTACAGCCTCATTAGGAACGAACTTTGGCTCTGTAGTCATTATTGTACGACCACCAGCACTTTGAGGTAATTCATCTTTTGCTCTTTCTTTTTTGTACTCATTATCTATATTTGGAATTACAAGTAAATCCATAAATTTCTTAATAAAAGTAGATTTTCCTGTTCTTACAGGTCCAACAACTCCAATATAAATATCACCATCAGTTCGTTTGGCTATATCTTGATATAAGCCTATATTTTCCATCTATAATACCTCCTTGATAGACAAACTTTTATTAATATATATGGATTATTTTTTAATAATATGACAGATAAATAAAAAAACTTGCTAAAATTTTTGGAATGTGATAGAATGACAATATCAAATTACATATAATATACAAAAACATTATAGACAAATCGTCTGTAATAGGAAAGGACATAATAAAATGCAAGATACAATAGATATTTTAAGAGAATATAATCAAGATCATATTATTAGATTATTAGAGAAATTAGATGAAGAAAAAAAACAAGAATTAACAAAACAAATACAAGGAATAGACTTCCATCAGATAATGGAATTATATAATAATACAAAAAAAGAAATAAAATTTAAAGAAAGTAAAATAGAACCATTAAAATATTTAGATAAGGCAAAACTTACAGAAGTGCAAAGACAAGAATTTGATAAATTAGGAGAAGAAATTGTTAAATCAGGGAAATATGCAGTTGTTACAATGGCAGGAGGGCAAGGAACAAGACTTGGACATCAAGGGCCAAAAGGAACATTTAAATTAGATGTTTATGGAAAAGGAAAATACTTATTTGAAATTTTGATAGATAATTTAAAAGAAGCTAATCAAAAATACCAAACAACAATACCATGGTACATAATGACGAGTAAAGAAAATAATAAAGAAACAATAGAATTCTTAGAAAAAAACAATTATTTTGGATATGATAAAAAATTGGTTACAATATTTACTCAAAGTGAATTGCCATTAGTTGATGAACAAGGAAAATTACTTATAGGAAAAGACTTTAAAATAAAAGAAGCATCAGATGGAAATGGTGGAACATATTCTTCTTTACGTGCAAGTGGATGTTTAGCAGATATGAAAGAAAGAGGAATAAAATGGGTATTTATAGGAAGTGTAGATAATGCATTATTAAAAATGGTAGATGTAACTTTATTAGGAATGGCAATAGACAAAAAAGTTCAAATTGCTTCAAAATCAGTAGTTAAAGCTAATCCACACGAAAGAGTTGGAGTATTTTGCAAAATGAATGGACACCCAAAAGTTATAGAATACACAGAACTTCCTGAGAATATGGCTGAAGAACGAGATGAAAATGGAGAGCTAAAATATGGTGAGTCACATATAATGTGTAATTTATATACTATTGAAGCAATCGAAAAGATTAGTAAAGAAATTTTAATATATCATAGCGCTCACAAAAAAAATTCATATATAGATGAAAATGGAAAAGAAGTAATTCCAACAGAACCAAATTCTTATAAATTTGAATCATTCATATTTGATGCATTTGAGTTTTTTGATGACATAGCAATACTTAGAGGAAAAAGAGAAGATGACTTTGCCCCTGTAAAAAACAAAGAAGGAGTTGATAGTCCAAAAACAGCTAAAGAATTATATGAAAAGTTTTGGAAATAAACTTGCACATTTCGAACCGAGTATTTTATTATACGAATATAGGAGGTATTAGAATGGTAGAATGTAAAATAGAGAGATTATATAACTTAGATGAAACGATTGCTAAGCCATTACTTCAAAATTTAGTTTATCCATGGGAAGCATTACCTAAGATTAGTGAATTCATAATAGAATTAGGAAATAAATTAGATAAAGAAATTTACGAAAAAAAGGGAGAAAACATTTGGATTGCAAAATCTGCAAATGTTTATCCAACAGCATATATTAAAGGACCAGTAATAATAGGAGAAAATGCAGAGATAAGACATTGTGCTTTTATTAGAGGAAAAGCAATTATTGGAAATAATGCGGTGGTAGGAAATTCAACAGAATTAAAAAATGTTATTTTATTTAACAATGTGCAAGTTCCACACTATAATTACGTGGGAGATTCCATATTAGGATATAAAGCACATATGGGAGCTGGCTCAATAACTTCAAATGTAAAATCTGATAAAAAACTTGTAATTGTTAAAAATAAAGAAAATACGATTGAAACAGGACTAAAAAAATTTGGTGCTATGATTGGAGATAATGTAGAAGTTGGATGTGGTAGTATTTTAAATCCAGGTAGTGTGATTGGAAAAAATACCAATATATATCCATTGTCTTCTGTTAGAGGAGTAGTACCTGCGAATAGTATATATAAAAATAAAAATGAAATTGTAGATAAAAAGTAAAAAAGAAGTAGTTTTTAAATTCTACTTCTTTTTATATACTACATTTGTTGATTTCCGGGTATAAAATAATCTACTACACCATAAATTAAAGCTCCTATTATTGCTGCCATCCATGAAATTGAATAACCAGCTACAAAATATTGTGTAAAATATAAAATAATAGCAGCTAAAGCAAAACCGACAAATCCTTTACCAAATGGACTAGCATGCAAACCAGTGAATTTTATTATTAAGTAATCCATTATAGTTAATACAACTGCTGCAAGAGCTAAAGACCATATATTGTTTATAGTAAAGTTAGGTGTAAAAAATGCTGTAATTGCAAGAACTATAGCTGCTGTGATTAATCTACCAATAATTTGCCAAACTGTAGAACTACCTGTTGTAGTACTATTACTTTGAGAATTTGACATATCAAAAACCTCCTTATTTGTTTTACAATTTAAATTTTTTCTTTTTTGTTATTATCTTGCTGAAAATTTTAATGTTTTTCAAGGTTATATGAATATTATTTACAACAAAAAATTAATTATACAAAAATCGTATAAATAACAAAAAAATGTGAAAAATAAAGTTAAAAAGTATTGACAAAATTTGTGTAGGAGGAGAAATATGTTAATAACATTTTTCAGAGCAATAGTGTTATACATAATTGTATTGGTCGTAATGAGATTGATGGGAAAACGAGAGATAGGACAACTTCAACCATTTGAATTAGCGATTTCAATAATGATAGCAGATTTAGCAACATTACCAATGGCAGAAACAGGAATACCAATTTCTAATGGAATAATACCGATTTTAGGTTTACTTGTAATGCATTTGGTAATTTCTATATTAAATATGAAGAGTACAAAAGCAAGAGAAATTATATGTGGAAAACCATCTATATTAATATTTAGAGGAAAAGTAGATCAAAAAGTGTTAAAAAAAGAGAGATTTACAATAAATGAGTTAGAAGAAAGATTAAGAGATAACAATATATTTAATATAGGAGATGTAGAATATGCTGTGCTAGAAACAAGTGGTCAAGTAACAGTAATTCCAAAACCTAATAAAAGACCAACTATTCCAGAGGATTTTAATATTGAACCTCAATATGAGGGAATTCCATATGATTTGGTTGTTGATGGAAAAGTAATGTATAAAAATTTAGATAAATTAGGAAAAAATTATGTATGGCTAAAAAAACAAACAGAGAAGTTTGGAATAAAGCCTGAAGAAGCTTTAATTGTTACTATTGATGGAAAAAATCAATTTTTCTGTCAGCCGATAGAAAAGGAGAATGGTAAAAATGTATAAAGAAGTTGTGATATGTATAATAATTGTTGTTACAATTATTTCTTTAGATATATTTACTCAGAAATATACTCAAAGTACTACATCTGAAATAACACAAATTTTTTCTGATTTAAAAGGAGAAATACTAAAAGAGGATAAAGAACAGATAAATTCAAAAGTAAAAAAATTGGATGAAAAGTGGGGACAAAAGCATGATAGGCTTGCTTATTATATTGAACATGATGAGTTAGAAAAGGTTGATACTGCAATCGTTTCTTTAAAAAGCTTTATTGAAACTGATGATTATTCTTCTGCTATTGCAGAACTTGATAAGGGAAAGTTTATTCTTGAACATATTCAAAAAAAGTATGCTTTTAATTTGGAAAATATATTTTAAATTTTGATTGACTTTTTTTATTGGTATATACTATAATAGGTATGTAGTGCTTCCATAGCTCAGTTGGTAGAGTGCAGCCTTGGTAAGGCTGAGGTCACGGGTTCAATTCCCGTTGGAAGCTCCATATAAATGTAACAAACTAAAACGAATAAGTAGAGAGTTCATTAAATGAATGAACTCTCTTTTTTGCCTAATGATTAAAATTGATTTTTTCTTTCAATTCTTCAACATGTAAACGCATTTTTGGGGACAAAACAAATATTGGAGTTTGATAATATTTTTCCGTGATAGTCATTGTAAAAATCAATGACTGCCCTCCCATACCATGAAATCTTGATAGAGAATGATATGTACTTTTTTTTAGGTCTGACATATTGTAAATTTTGTTGATGAGCAGACATTTTATTATTCTGCTTTTTAAATTTTCAAGTTCCTCAGGACATTTGACTTTAGCAAACACATGAGAAATAATTTCATCCTCTATTTGTTCTTCAATTTTAAGTTCTGGATGTTGTTCGTTTACATCTGATTGAGTTGCTAATTCTTCCCGAATTAATTGCAAATTGTTTTCGATTTCTTGCATTAATTTTTCAATTTTTGTGATATTCATCATATTCCTCCTGTCATTTGGCAAAATTATTGTGTAAGTTTACAATAACATTGTAACATGGATTTACATAAAAGTCAAAGATGTTGCAAAATAAAAAATTGGACTAGATTATAATTAATAAAATAAAAATGAGATAATTTGTTTCATATTAATGACTAACTTAAAATATATTAAGATACGTAAAAGCGGGAACTATTTTAGTTCTCGCTTTTATATGTCAATTCATAAATAGCTTTTGCATAAATTTTGCAGGACAACATTAATTTATCAATATCAATAAACTCATTAGCTTGATGGCACATATCTGTATCGCCAGGAAAATTTGCACCAAACGAAACACAATTTTCAAAAGCTCTGGCATAAGTTCCTCCGCCAATAGCAATAGGCTCAGAATTTGAATTAGTCATTTTGTTAAAAATATTACAAAGAGTTTTAATTAAGTAATTATCTTTAGGAACATATAAAGGATTTTGTTTTCCAGCAATATAAGTATCTAAAGAACAGCTTTTACATTTTAAATCAATTAAATTTGTTGCAGTATCAAGTGATGTATTTATAGGAATACGTAAGTTAATACCAAGTTGCAAATAATTTTCATAAAATTTAAAAATTCCAACATTTAAAGTAAGTTTTCCAGATTCATCTTCAAAATTAATACCTAAAGACTTTCCATTAAATTCAGTGTTAATATAGTTTTCAAAAAATTCAAATAATTTAATTTTATATTCAAAATAGTTAAAAATTCTATTAAGTAAAATTATCATAGGTGAAATTGCGTTTTTGCCCAAATCAGGATGAGCAGAATGTGCTTGAATTCCTGTAGAATGTAAAATTATAGAATTTTCACTTATTGAGTAATTTATATCAAAATTTAAATTTTTAAGTTCTTCATCAATAAAGTTTGTAATATCTGATAAACTAATTTCTGAAATATCAATATCAAGTGTAACATCACATTTTTTAGGAACAACATTGATAGCATTATTATTACAATCAATATTAGAGATTTTAATTGGTAAATTTTCATATTTAGTATAATCATCTTTTATATAGACTGTGCAAATTCCTTTTTCTGCATATATGCAGGGAAAATCTGCATCAGGACTAAAACCTATAGTTGGTAATTCTTCTACCTCTTTATAATGTTTTATACATTTCCAAGCTTTTTCTTCATTAATACCTAAAATAAGACGAACTCTACAATCTATATTCATATTATCTTTTATAGCTTTCATTGCATATAATGATGCAACTACAGGGCCTTTATCATCTATAGCACCACGACCATATATTTTGTTATCTTTAATTGTTGCTTCAAAAGGTGGAGTATTCCAACCATCACCACTTGGTACAACATCTAAATGGCCGATTATACCTAAAAGTTTATCACCTTCACCAAATTCTATGTAACCACAATAACCATCAATGTTTTTTGTTCTAAAACCTAATTTATTGCCCAAATTCAAGGCATATTCTAAAGCTTCTTTAGCATTTTTACCAAAAGGCATATTAGGATTGTTTGTTTCTTCAGAAACACTAGGAATATTTATAAGATTACAGGTTTCTGCTATAATTTCATCTTTTAAACTATCAATATATTTTTCAAACATAATAAAATACCTCCTAAAAATAATTATACTATAATGTATTGAACATATCAATAATATTATTACAGTATAATGTTTTAACTTGAATTAATATAAAGAAAGACTTGAAGTATAAGCTTTGAATGAAATTACGAATGTGCATGGAGAAATTTTAGAAA
>OJNH01001289.1_pt1 | contig 20348 bp, 30 predicted proteins | sample 1597361 | NCBI WGS metagenome assembly OJNH01 (sample SAMEA2452136, study PRJEB22498) | human gut metagenome | biome: human feces; feature: human gut; material: feces | place: Australia | collected 2012
ATCTTAATTATAATAATTTAAATTATATTATATATAATAATAAATATATAATATGACTAGATATAAAAAAATAATTTCATTATAAATTAAAATTAGGTCTTGACAACATGGAAGTGCTATGTTATAATGTTTACAAGAACGAACAAAAGCTCATACCCGACATGAGCTGCAAGAGAAAGGTTTTATTATGAGTGGAGAGTTTGAACAAAGCATTCTTGATGAGTTTAAAAGGAATGAACTAGAAAAAATGAAAACTAACGTCGAAAATATAAGTTATTATGATTACATTTCGCAAGCCATAAAAAGTCTTTCCGCGTATTGCAATTTGTGTTCAGAGTGGAGTATTCATTGTGAGGATTGTGAGTTTAATAAGATTTGTCACGACTATCTCTACTCTAATCATCCTTATGACTTATGGGATTATTGATATGAATAATTATGAAGAAATTATGAATGGTCTTGTCAAATTAAGAGAATATTGCAAAAAACAAATTGCAGACGGTTGCTGTAACGAATGTAAATTCGGTGCTTTTTGTGACGTAAATCTTTTTGACACAAATCCATGTCCTAAAACTTGGGTGTTTGGTGATGAGGAAATTATTTGCGATGGGTAAAGCTGATTACAAAAAGAGAGAACTTATGGATAACGAGCAAGACGCACTACTTGAATATAAGGAGTTGGTTGGTGCTCACAATGCTGGTAAAAAGAAATGGTATAAAAAATATTTGAATAGAAAATACAGAAGAAAAGACAAGATGGAAGAGGTCGAGTTTGATGAAGAAATCTAATTACAAGAAAATCTGCAAAGATGATAAACTTGTTAGAGCTAAAGAAGATTTGGATGAAAAGAAAGAGGGGTTTCAGGTAACAGAACAGCATTCAAGATGGTGTAAAAAGATGCTTGCAAGGAATTATCGCAGAAAGAATAAAAACGTAGAAATTGAAGAGGAAGAATAAAATGATTCTTTTAAATGTTATTTCTAAACTTATTGAAGTATGTGTTATTGGTTCTCTTGCGACTTTTATTATTCTATTTGTGTCAGCGTGGATTAGAGGTGAATTTAAGAAATGATTAGTATATGGAATGCTTATAAAGAAAATAGTCCTAAAGAAAGCAAGGATTAGATGTGGATACTAAGAACTTTGATTGTGATGGTGGTGTGGCTGTACTATTTCGGGCGCTCTGTCCAAAACTTTCAAATTATTTGAGTATTAGTGAGGTATTATGGAACTAAAATGGAATAAGTTTGTTCAAGAAGATAAAAATAGTTATCCAAAAAACAGTGGAAATTATATGGTATTTGGTGTTCAATCTTGTCGTAATGGCAATTGGATGACTAGTAAAATTTATTGTCATTTTGATAAAGAGCCGTATTGTTTTAATGGTAAAACTTTAGCCGGGCATTTTAATATTGACGATTATTCTCTTGCTATTCTTTATTGGGCAGAAGTACCAGACCCAGAAGAATTTAAAAAAGATTTTCCATTTTAATGAGGTGATAAATTGAAAGAAACGATGGAATTATACCTGAATTACGCAAGTCATCATCCACTCGCTAAGGGTGTTGCAGATAAGTTATATAATAAGATGCCATATCTGTATAATCCTAGTGATAATAGTGATATTGCTGAATCTGCGAAGCTTATTCTTAGGCAGACTAGACAGAAACTATATGATATGTTGAATACGGATGAATCTAAATATAATATTATTTTTACATCATCTGGCAGTGAGTCTAACAATACAGTTTTAAACGGAATTGATTATGATTGTCTTTATACTACTAATGCAGAACATTCTAGTATTATGGAAAGACTTAAAAGTGATTTAAGATTCCGTGAAAATATTTTTATTAAGTCTGATGGGAGTACAATTGATTATAATTGGCTAAATGTAAATCTTGAAGACGACAATACTTCTAATCTACAGGATTTGGTATCTGTCCAGTGGGTCAACAATGAAACTGGGCATATTAACAATGTAAAAAAGATTTCTGAGATTGTCCATAATAATGGGCATCTATTTCATGTTGATGCTGTACAAGCTTTTGGAAAAATGCCAATTGACTTGTCTAAAGTAGACGTTGATTTTATGTCAATCTCTGGTCATAAGATTGGTGCGTTCTCTGGTGTTGGCGTTCTTGTTGCTAAAAAGGATGTTCATATTGACCCTTTGATTTATGGTCATCAAGAGTTTGGTCTTCGTGGTGGAACTGAGAATATTATTGGTATTGCTTCTCTTGATTACGCACTTGATACTGTAGATTGCTCACAAGAAACAATGGAAAAGCATGAAGCTATGAACAAGGCTATTTGTGATGGTCTGTTTAAGCGCGGTCTTGATTACAGAATCAATAATCCCGGTATTGCTGAAATTATGAGTATTTCTTTTAAAGGTATCAATGGTGAGATGCTAAAAGATATTCTTGAATGGAAATATCATATTTATGTTTCTACTGGTTCTGCTTGCAATACTGGTATGAAGTCTTATGTGCTTGAAGCGTATAATGTCCCTCGTGAGTACATTAATGGCACTATTCGTGTTAGTTTTGAAAATTTAACAGATGAAGAGATTGAATATTTCTGCGATGCTGTTAAGGAAGCCGTTGATTCTATTAAGGAGGCTACCAATGCGTAAAGTAGGGGTTGGATTTGATTATTACGGAAATGTAGTCATAGTAGGAGATATTGTCAAGGTTAGATTTAAGTTAGATAATCCTTGGAGAGTTATTGAAATCTATATGATAGATATTAATACTTACAATTATCATCTTGGTAAAGGGACGGAGGACATTTGGCTTAACTATAAAGACGTTGAATTTGTTTCTCATGATAATGGTTCTTGTATCTTAGCTAACTGAATATAAAAATTATACCCCTTATCTTTTTGTGATAAGGGGTATAATAATTTAACAGTAATTTAGTGTTCTGAGCGCTATATCTTGTTCTGTTTTCTTTATTAATGGTTCTACGATATCGAATATGTCTATCACCATTATATTTGAACATATATTGCCAATTTTGTAAACTTCTTTATTGTATTCTAATGTAGAGTCTATAATAATTAAATCATAAGAATCGTTTGGGGTAGAGTTCGGTGTAGCAATTTTGATATGTTTATTCTTTATTCTGATATCTGGCATTCCGTTATAATAAGTGCAAAGGTTATCTTCAAATTTAGAGACCATATATTTGAAAAGAAGTCTTTGCTTCTGTAAATTTTCTACAATGATTAGTATATTGTTGTTTTCTTTCATATTAGTTTCCCACCTAATTTAACAGAGTAATGAAGGATAAATCCTTCTAATAGTATTGTAGCATATTTCACAAAGAAAGTCAAGTATTTTATTAAAAATTTTACAGTCGAGTTTTTGTTATAAAATGAGACATAATTGATGGTTTTTGTAGTAAAAATATTTGGTGTTAAATTATTTTTTATAATTTAAGAGAGAATGAAAAATTGATGTAGTGTAAAAAAGTGGTGAAAATGTTGGAATAATTGGTTGTTTTATTTGAATCTATTTTGAATGTATTTTGTTTATATAATACATAGTCTCATCTATTCACCACAAAGAACGATACGATGTCTGTCAAAACAGACATAAAAATAATAAAATAATAAAGTATTCACAACATTATCTCGTCATCATCTATCTTCACACAACACAATGTTAAATCAATATCATAATAATAAATATTGAAATAGTAATATTGTGTTGTGTTTGCTTGTATTAGATGATATTAACTATTATAATAATTAGCTCATTTTAAGTTAAAGTACAGTATCAAAGTTAAGACTTGACAAAATCATAAGAACTATAGTATAATCTTAATAGTCCTATATGGACTAAAATAAAGAAAGGAACTATGTGATGAAGAGATTATTGTGTGTTGTTATTACAGTAATGATAGTGATGAGTGTGTGTACAACAGTAGGAGCAGAGACACCAGAACAGAGAGTTGAGAGAATCTACCCTAACTGGAAAGAGGATTATGAACAGTGGAATAATAAGGGACTGGTAGATGGGTATGATATCGATGAAAGAGCATTGATTGTAAGTATTATTGAACATGAGAGTAGATTTCAGGGAAGTGTGGGAGAGAAATATAGGGGACTGATGCAAATAAGCACAAGTAATGATGTGCTTAAATTTTTAGGTGTGAGTAAAGATGAACTATATAATGAAAAAACTAATATTAGATGTGGGGTAAAAATGTTGAGGTATTATCTGGAAAAGAGTGATGGGAATGTGGAGAGAGCATTGTGTATGTATGGATGTGGAGAGGGGAATAGTGGCAAGAGAAAAACATATTGTAGACCAAGCAAAGAGATTCATATTTTATATAAGAAGTATAAAAATCTATTTGAGCAAGAAGAATACAACAATTTCTTGCTTGAAGAATTGGAAAACAGAAGCAGTGAGCTTGAACAGCTAATTAAGGTTAGTGAAAGATGCGACAGTAAAAAAAGAAATTATTATGAAATGAGGATTAAGAGCGTAGAAAATGAAATTTGTGAAATTGAAAAAATGTTGGGATAAGATGTTGACATTAACTGGATGATGTGCTATAATACTTATAGATAAAACAATAAGGAGAGTTTACATGTATTGTTTATTTATGTGTTTTGTGGCAATTATTGTAATGGATATTATTTTTGGAAAGAGGTGAACTTATGGAGTTTCTTGTTGGTGTTCTTATATTTTCAGCTGTACTGTATTGCTTATTTGACGAAAAGGATGATTGGGGTGAATGGTAATGATTAGTCGTAAGGCGTTTGTGAAGATTATGAATGCGCTTGCAAAGCATGATGATTTTGAAAATGCTATCAATAAGGTATTTCGTGACTTTGGTGATGATTCTGTAATTATGAGTTGTAACCTTGAAGGCGCAATTATGTATGTTATTCAGGAACAATTTGATGACCTAGACGATGACTGGCTTGGTTATCTATGCTATGAGATGAATTATTTGCGTGATTACAAACCTGATTGTATTACTCTTGCTGATGGTTCTCATCCAGAAATTGATGACTGGAATGATGTTTATGATTTTCTTATTATGTGTATGAACGAACACAAAACTAGAAAGTAATGGTGATACCGCATGGGTTTGAAGATGTTGTTTGATGTACAGAAACCTGTGCGTCTACCGAGACAAGAAGTTATTGATAGATTATACAAGGAGTTTACCGTATATCAAATTAATGATATGATTAATTCTAAGAATAAGCCAGAAACGGATTATCGGAAGTTGTGCAGAAATATTGTGTCATATTATGACGCTCATGGGTATGTTTCTGAGAAGCAAAAGCTTTGTTTATGTAGATATACAGCATATAACTTTCTTGAGCCGGAAAATTTATCAAAAATAATTACAAATAACTCTTGACAAACGATTTTTTCTGAGTATAATATTATATAGAAACTAATCCCGACTGGTCTCTAAAATAAATATCGAATTAAAATTTAACGTATCTACGTTATTTTTTAGTTGATAAAAAACGACTTTTATTTACAAAAAAATTAAGGAGAAACAAAATGATTACGAAGATTTTTAACACGACTACGGTTGCTGATGGTTCTACTGAGCGTCTGACTGTTCACACGAAGATTGGAGAGTTTGAAGTTCCGGGTAAGCGCATTACTTGTCACGTTCGTCCTCGTGATAATGACGAGTATGATGCAGAATTTGGTAAGGCTCTTGTAAAGAAGAAGTTTGATATTCTTTCCACTGATGACCGTATCGGTCAGCACATGACTATGGCAAAGAATCTTCGTGCGATTGCCAAGAATCTGATGGATATTGCCGACAAGGAAGAGCGTATTGCAGATGATATGTGTGGCAAAATTGAAGATATGAAATATGCTTGCGACTATTTTGTTGAGAAGCATTTTAACAATAATTAATAAAGGAGAATAAAAATGGAAGAGAAGCATATCAACATGATTGAACCTGTAGAAGATAAGGTAAAGCATAAGCCCGAAAAGATTCTGTACTATACCTGTGTTGATTGTGGCGGTGTATTCCCTGTAAAGGAAGCAAAGATGGCAGAATGGTTCAATGCCCATGGTACATTCCCTTGTCATTGCGCTAATTGCAAGAAGCGTCGTGAGAATTTTGTTAAGAACAATAACAACTAATTTAACAAGGAGAATTATATAATGGCAGAAGAAAAGAAGACTCCTAATACAGTTGGTGACATTTTCAATACACTATATTATCTTGATGCAAGTAGCCATATTGAGAAGAAGAACGGTCTATCGTATCTATCTTGGCCTTGGGCGGTTGCAGAAGTTTCAAAGGTATGTCCTGATTGGTCTTATGAGGTAAAGAAGTTTGGCGAAGCTCAGCTCCCTTATACTCTTGACCAAAAGACTGGTTATCTAGTTTATACTAGTGTGACTATGAAGGGCGTTACTCATGACATGTGGCTTCCTGTTATGGATGGAGCTAATAAGGCTATGCGTGACGAGCCATATCAGTATGAAGTTACAAAGTATGAGTATAATCCTAAGACTCGTCGCAAGGAAAAGACTGGTACGGAAATGAAGACTGTAGAAGCTGCTACTATGTTTGATATTAACAAGACTATTATGCGTTGTCTCGTTAAGAATCTGGCTATGTTCGGCATTGGTCTGTTTGTATACGCTGGTGAAGACTTGCCAGAAGAAATTCCTGTTGACCCTGTTGTTCAGAATGAACTAAAGGCAACTATTATCCAGATTGATGGTTTGGCAAAGAGTCTTGTTTCGGACAAAAAGATTACTAAGCCTGAACTGATGGCTATTATCACTAAGTATCATGGTAGCGCAAACTACAATTCTATTAGTGATATTGATGTGGCAAAGAAGATTCTTGTTGACCTTGTTGCCAAGAACGAAGCATCTTCTGAAAAGAAGGACAATGCTTGACATAAGTCAAGTTTTAGTATATAATATATTTAACATTATAAAGGAGATTTAATTTATGAATATGTTTGTTTATTCTGGTCGTTTCACTCGTGACCCTGAACTAAAGGATTCTAATGGTAATAAGTATGTATTCTTTAGTCTAGCACAGGACGTTCCTGTGAAGGATGGTGAACGCCGTCCTATTTTCCCCACTTTCACTGCTTTTGGCAAGACCGCCGAAGCTATTTGCAAGTATTTTAAGAAGGGGGCTGGTATTGAAGTTACTGGTCATTTCGACACCCGTACTACTGAGGGTGATGGTAAGGATACAAAGATTACTCGTGAGAGTCATATTGTAGACCGTTGGGGTTTCTGCCCTGTCTCTAATGGTGGCGCAAAGGGTGAATCTGAAACTCATGTAAAGAAGACCGAATCTGCTCCCGCTGATAACGCTACTTCTGGCTCTGATGACCTTCCTTTCTAAGTAACTGTCAAGAATTTAATTAATTGATGGTTGTAGCCACCACCATATCGGTGGTGGCTATTTTATATTAAAGGAGGGAAAGTATGGAAGAAGAGAAGCAAAAGAAACTACCAACTTTCTCATTTTCTAAGTTAAAGAATTTTGGTGAGTGTCCAATTTGTTACTATAAAAACTACGTTTTGCATGAAAAGAAAAATGATAAAAGTGGTCTAAGTGAGTTTGGAACATTTTGCCATAAGATTCTTGAAATGTATGAGAAAGGTCAGCTTGAAATTTGGGAGATGTTGTCTTATTATCAGGACAACTTTCAGACAGAAGTCCCATCTAGCTTTGTCGTAAAGATGTCTGATACATTCTCAAAAGACCTATATCCTTACTATTACGCAGATGGCGAGAATTATTTTACCAATTTTGAAGGATGCTCAAATTGGGAAATTCTTGAATCGGAATATGAGTTTGAAATTCCAATTACCGATTACGCACTGTTTAATGGCAAAGTTGACCTTATTGCTAGAAGTAAAAAGAGTGGTAGATTAATTATTATTGACCATAAATCTAAGTCTAAATTTAAGTCAAAAGAAGAACTCGCAGATTATGCAAAACAACTATACCTATATGCTTATGCAGTTCACGAGAAGTATGGTGAATGGCCTAAAACTCTTTATTTTAATATGTTCCGCAAGGGTGAATTGGTAGTTATTCCTTTTGACAAGAAAGAATATCGCATGGCTATGGACTGGGCAAAACGTACCATTGATGCCATCCTCTCCGTAAACTGGGATAATTTCAAGGTCGAAGAGACAAATAATTTTTGCGTAGAACTTGAAGACCCTATTGTAAAAATTGAGAATCCGTGCTATAATACAGATACGAAGAAATTACGGTTTGGTGATGGACACAAGAAATATTCAGAACTTTTAGATTACAAAAATGACTTCTACGGAAGAAATCTTTGCGGATATAAAGATAGCTGCGGACTCTGTGTAAGTCACCAATAAAAAGAAAGGGTTTAAATATGGCAGATTTGCTAGACAAAATTAAGGAAGCCGAGCAAATGCTTGGCAATGAAGAACAGGCTATCGAGATTGCAAAGTTAATGAATCTTCGTAATTTTGACGAAGAAAAACTGACTGGTTCTTCTCCGTTCTCAAGCGATTCTAACCCTAGTTTTATTTGGAACAAAAAAGACCTTTGTTACCACGATTTTAGCAATGGTGGCAATTATAGTATCATCAACGCATATATGTATGCTTATGATGAAACTTACGCACAAGCTCTAAAGCGTCTGTTTGACCGTTGCCATATTGAATTTGATTTCAAGCGCGGTTTTGGTTATGATGAGCGTGAAAGCCTAGAGAATTATAAATTTCCTGTTGATGATTCTATTGAAGACAATTCTAATGCCATCGCTTATCTAAAGAAGCGTGGATTCACAGAAGAAACTATTAAGTTTTTTGATATTGGACAGACTAAAAAGGGTGACGTTCAATTTAAACTAAAGGATATTAATGGTCGTCTTGTTGGTGTTAAATATCGTCATGCTCATGCTGTAAAACATGGAGAATCTAAATATTGGTGGCAGGGCGATTGTTCCCCTTGTTATTCTCTGTTTAATATCAACCATATTGATATTACTCAGCCTCTTACGATTTGTGAAGGCTATCTCGATGCCATGGCTATTTGGCAATCTGGCAATCATAATGTTGTGTCTATTCCGGGAGGTGCAACAGACCTAAACTGGATTAAGTATAATTTCGACTTTCTTGAGAAATTTAAGAAGATTATCCTATGGCTTGATAATGATGCTGCTGGCGAAGAAGGGACAAAAAAGATTGTTCAAAAGCTGGGCGAGTATCGTTGTTATATTGTAGAGTCTCCTGATTATGCACAGGAGGCTGTTGAAGAATATTACAAGCAATTTAACCAAGAGAAGCCTATTCGTAAAACAGATGCCAATAATGTAATGATTGCTATTGATGGCAGTGCAGTTTTAAAAATGATTGCAAATGCTAAAGCGGTAGAAAATCCGCGTGTTAAACACCTGTTTGATTACGAAGAGATGCAGTTACAGAATGTGCCAAACATTTCTTTCGGGATTAAAGCTTTAAATAAGGTTTTATATGGCAATTTTGAAAATACACTTACTTTGATTACAGCTCTTGCCGGAAATGGCAAAAGTAGCCTACTAAATCAGATTTGTGTAGCCGCTCCATTGGAGCAAAATCAAAACGTATTTATTTATTCTGGCGAAATCCCTGCTCAGTTCTTGCTGGGTAATATTTTTAGACCTCTTGCGGGAGACCGTCATATTATAGAATATGATAACGGCCCAGACCGTCCAAAGGGCTACGCAGTATCAAAACAGGCTACAGATTTAATTCGTCAATATTATCACGAAAATCTATTTGTATATGATGACTGTTCAGACGACAGTTCTCTAAGCACAGAGAGTATGGGTCTGTTACAGCAGATGGATTATGCTTACCGTCGTTATAATACAACGTGTTTTGTGATTGATAATTTGATGTGTCTTGATTTAAGAGGTTGCGCTGGCGATACTAAACTGGAAAAACAGACAGATTTTATCAAACAGGTTAAAATGTTTACTCGTAAATATCCTGTTGAAGTAGCCCTTGTTGCTCATTCTCGCAAACTTGCCCAAGGAGAAACGGAAGTTGGTCTGCAAAGCGTTGCCGGAGCAATGGAAATCTCAAATCTCGCTGACAGATGTATCGCTTGTAAGATTCTGAATGAAGATTCAGAGGGTTATGATTTTCAGCTATCAGTTGTCAAAGACCGTCAATCAGGCAAGGCTGGTAGCAAACTAAAATTGTATTATGACAATTGTTCTATGCGTATTTTTTCTGATGAGCAAGAGCTTAATATGCGCTATCGCTGGGAGCGTGAACTTGGTAACAAGATTCATTATGATGATAATTTAAGCAAGAGAATTGTTGCTAATATCCCTGAACTTAAATTTAATCCTACTCCCACGTTTACCTCTGAACCTGATATTCCAACAGAATCAACACAAGAACCAAATCTTCCATTCTAAAATTTAACAAATAAATTAATAGTGCATCTTGACAGATGCACTATTTTTGTATATAATAATAATAGAAAGGAGTGTTCGTATGCCAAATTATACTGTATATCATTGCCACACCATGCTGTCAAATCCTAATGCTGGTATTGATAGTATTGCTACATTTAAGCAGTATGCAAATCTAGCAAAAGAATGTGGTATGACCGCGCTTGCAATTAGTGAGCATGGATGCTTTTACGAGTGGAAACATAAAAAAGATGCTATTGAAGCTGCTGGGCTAAAATATATCCACGCCTGTGAGTTTTATGTTACAGAGAGCCTTAACGAAAAAATCCGTGACAATTATCACTGCGTTTTGATTGCAAAGAACAAAGACGGATTTTTTGAACTAAATAAGATGTCGAGTCGTGCATATAATCGTGAAGATGGACATTTTTATTACGTTCCTCGTATTACTTTCGCAGAATTACTCGGAACAAGTAATAACATTATTGTGTGTACTGCGTGCGTAGCCTCGGTGCTTTGTAAAGGAAACGAAGAATTAAAAGAGAGATTTATTAAATTTCTTGCTAGGAACAAAGACCGTTGTTTTTTAGAGATTCAACATCATAATGTAGAGAAACAAAAGATTTACAACCAATATCTTTACGAACTAAGTAAACAAACTGATGTCCCATTAATTACAGGCACAGACTTTCACTGTGCGAATAAATTACAAGAAAAGGCAAGAAAAGTTCTTCAAGCTGGAAAGAGAGTCGTATTTAATGACGACGAAGCACAGTGGGATTTAACGTGGAAGAACTATGATGAACTTGTAGAGGCATATCGTATTCAAGACGCACTTCCTGAGTCTGTTTATCTTGAAGCGATTCAGAATACAAATGTTATGGCTGATATGGTACAGCCATTTACCCTTGATACATCATTTAAATTTCCGAAGATTTATGATGATTCTGAAAAGATTTTACGAGATAAGCTATTCAGCGCACAGGCTGTTGGTTCTATTGTAAGCGAAGGTTTCTCAGAAGATGATGTAAGAAACCGCCTTAATCATGAATTTAAGACATTCAAAGCCATTGACTCCGTTGACTATATTATCCTTGCAGACTATATTTCCAGATGGGAGAAAGACCACGGATTCTATACTGGCCCTGCTCGTGGGTCTGCCGCTTCTAGTCTTGCACTTTATTCTCTTGGTGTAACAGAAGTTAATCCTCTTAAATATGGTTTTCATTTTTGGCGCTTTATGGACGAATCTAAGTATAGTCTTCCCGACATTGATACAGACCAGTATTCAAAAGACCGTGATGCGACTAAGCGTTGGATGCTAAAAGACCATTTGGATTTACCTAATATTAAGACTTCTGAGATTATCACATTCAACACAATTGCTTTGCGCGGTGCTATTCGTGATATTGGACGTGGCCTTGATATGCCGCTTGAAACTGTTGATGAAATCGCAAAAGCAGTTTATGAAGCAACAGAAGGCGAAAACAAAGTAACGACAATTGATGATTTTTGGCGTAAGAAATATCCAAAGCTATTTGAGATTGTTGACTTAGTACAAGGCACTGTCACTTCTCTTGGTAGCCATCCTTCTGGTGTTCTCGTTGCAGATAGAGATATTGAATCAGAGCTTGGTATCTGTACCCTTGCCGGTGACGAATACCCTGTTTGCGTCTTGAATATGAAAGAACTTGATTCTCTGAATTGGGTTAAGATGGATGAACTCGCTCTTGATAATGTTGGCGTTATTAATAAATGCTGTGATGTCGCTGGTATTGAACGTATTTCTCCAAAGAATCTTACTTTCGATGATGATAAAGTTTTTGAATCAATTAAGAATGATACATCTCTTATTTTTCAGTTGAATAGTAATTATGGAGAACAAACTATCAAGAAAATTCTTAGTCCCGCATCTTGGAGTAGGATTCACCATGATTATCCGTCTATTACAAAGTTTGATATTATCACTTTTGTGTCTGGTTTAATTCGCCCTTGCGGAAAAGATGTTTACGATAATGCTGTAAATGGCATTGGGTATCATAGTGGCGTTAAGGAAATTGATGATTTACTTGCTTCTACAATGGGCTATCCTATTCTACAGGAACCTATTATGGAGTTCGTAATGAAATTCTGTGGATATACATTCCTAGAAGCAGATAAATTAAGAAAAATTATTGGTAAAAAACTTGGCACAAAAGAACAACTACCAATTATCAAACAGAGATTTGAGGAAAACGGAAAGGTTAGACTGGGACTATCTCAAGAAAAATCTGATGAGATTATGGATATTTTTCTTGGTTGTGTTCTGAATGCCACTCGCTACAGTTTTTCTCTGGTTCATGCAGTTAGTTATACGTCTATCTCTTATGAATGTGCTTGGCTAAGATACTATTATCCTCTTGAATATATTTGTTGTTGCTTAAATATCTTTGTTGATGATGAAGACAAGACAAATGAGGCATCTGAATATGCAAAATCCATCAAAGTAAAAATCAAGAAACCAAAGTTTAGGTATTCAAAAGCAGAATATTTTGTTGACAAAGAATCTAATTCAATTTATAAAGGCATTGGCTCTGTTAAATTTATGAATCAGTCCTGTGCTGATGATTTATATAATTTACGAGATAACCATTATAATTCCTTTGTAGATTTACTACGAGATATTTACGAGAAAACATCTGTAAACTCTCGTCAATTAGATATCCTTATAAAGCTAGATTTCTTTGATGAGTTTGGTAATGCCAAAGAACTTCTGCGTCTTGTTAAGATGTATGATATGTTTGGCACAGCAAAGACTTTGAAAAAAGAAAAAATAGCTAACAGCGATGTCGTAAAGGCGATTGTAGAAAGACATTCCATCGGCGTTACCAAAGCTGGTAAGGAGTCTAAGTCTTATACTCAACTAGATAATAGTGCTATTATGAATGAATGCGAAACTCTAATTATGTCATTAGGTATCAAACCAATGACCATTAAAGAAAAGGCAGAAATTCAAAAAGAATACATGGGTTATGTTGATATTGCAACTGGAAAGCAAGAGGATAGACCAAAGCTGTATATTCTTGACGTTAAAACACTAAAGTCTAAGGCTAGTGGCAAGACGTGGGCTAGACAGATTACGGCACAAAGTATTGGTAGCGGTAAGCAATCTAATTACACTATTACTTCTAAAAATTACCATGAAGAATTTCAAGTTGGCGATGTAATACTCTGTAAGCATCTTGAAAAACAGAAAGATTATTGGCACATAACTAACTATGAAGTTCTTGTAAATATTTAAAATTGTTTTAGGGCAGGGTATTGACAAACCCTGCCCTTTTTGCTATAATACTTATAGAGAGTGAGGGATTATAAATGAATGTAAAATATTATATTCTTAATGGCGTTTCTACTGCTGGTAAAGATACCTTCGTGAATATGTGTAACGGTTATGACGGACACAAGATTTTTTGTTTCCAGTTTTCTAGCGTGGGCTGGATTAAAGAAATGGCATATAAGCTTGGTTGGGATGGCAACAAGGACGAAAAGGGTCGTAACCTTCTTAGTGGTCTAAAACATCTTCTTACGAAATATGATGACGTGCCGTTTAAAGAAACCGTTAAACAGATTCATTATTGGACAGAACCAACCGCGCATATCACACAGAATTATATTTTTAATTACGAATATACTCTTGTGTTTATTGATGTTCGTGAACCAGAAGAAATTGACAAGTATAAGAAAGAATTTAATGCAAAGACGGTTTTAATTCGTAATCCAGAAGCAGAAGCAAAAGCATTCAACGAGAGTGACATGGACGTTCTAAATTATAATTATGATTATATTATTTGGAATCGCCATGATAAAAAAGTTCTCATGGATAATGCTGATAGGTTTATTAGGTACGAATGTTTTAATGATGGAACTTATAAATATCCAATTGAAATTGACAATGGTGTGGCTATTAAATTAGGTGAATAATATGAAATTTAAGATTACGTCTGTTGGCTATTGGAATAAACCGCTCGAAGAAACATATCCTGTTCTTAACTTTTATAAGTTTGAGCAGAAAACCCGTAGTGGTTATCGCTGGACTGAATATTTTGGTGAAATTGAACTTGATACGCTAGAAGATTTGGTTATGCTAGAGCATAATCTTAATAAGCAGATTGTTCTTATTCAAAACAAACCAATTCCAGTTATTGTGATTTATGACGATTATATTGAATGAGGTGATTTAAATGAAGCTGATTGAGGGCAAATACGCTACTGCAAAAATATTTACTGATAACATTGAAGAATCCGCATCTCAGCAGATTCTAGCTTTGTGTAATCAGAGTTTTGTGGATGGATGCAAAATCCGTATTATGCCAGATGTCCATGCTGGCACTGGTTGTGTTATTGGATTTACTGCTAATTTAGGGAATAAGGTTATTCCTTCCATTGTTGGTGTAGATATCGGTTGTGGTATGTTGGTTGCAGAGCTTGGTAAGAATCATATTGAACCTAAAAAACTAGACGATGTAATTCATAAGCGTGTTCCTGCTGGAATGGCTGTTCACGAAAAACCAACTCTCGAAGAGAATTTTCTGGATAATTTAACTTGTAAAGATTCTTTGCATAATATTGATTGGGTTATTCGTAGTCTTGGTACTCTTGGCGGCGGTAATCACTTTATCGAACTGGACGAAGACGATGACGGCAATCAGTATTTAGTAATTCACACTGGAAGTCGCAATCTTGGGAAACAGGTAGCGGAGTATCACCAAAATGTTGCAATTTCAAATCTAAAAGGGAAGAACAAAAAGAAGGAAGTTATTGATTCTCTTATCAAGCAGTTAAAAGCAGAGAGAAGAGAAAAGGAAATCTCTCAGAAACTTTCTGAGTTAAATTTTAAGTTTCCAGACATCCCAAATGAACTTTGTTATCTTGATGGTAAAGACCGTGAAGTATATCTTGGCGATATGTTTATTTGCCAGAGATTCGCAACTATGAACAGACTTCATATTATGAATGAGATTCTTAATGGTGTTGGTTTACAAGAAAAGATTCCAGAAATTCATTTCTTCCAAACGGTTCACAATTATATCGATATTGGTGATAATCGGTATTCTGACGGTATTATTAGAAAGGGTTCTGTTTCCGCTAAGAAGGGCGAGAAGCTGATTATTCCTCTAAACATGAGGGATGGAAGTCTGATTTGTATTGGTAAGGGCAACCCTGATTGGAACTGTTCTGCACCTCATGGTGCTGGCAGAATGTATAGCCGGGCGGCAGCTAAGAAAGCATTTAGCATAGACGAGTTCAAGAAGCAGATGGATGGAGTTTATTCAACCTCTGTGAACGAAGATACGCTGGATGAATGCCCAATGGCATATAAACCATCACAGGAAATTATCGACGCAATTTCTCCTACTGTTGAAATTATAAATCACATCAAACCTGTTTATAACTTCAAAGCTGGTGAATAAAAATGAATTTTTAGGGGTGTTTAATGGCTTATTCACCAGTTGGTAAATCTAAAAATAAGAAATCAGACAATGAATCTTTCTTAGAGGATATAAGAAACGGTATTGACAAAGAATATCGTAAAGCTACTCAGTCTGGCGATTGGAATAATTATAGTTTTGTTTATGAGTCGTATCGTAATTATAGATTAAACGGTGGCAATAGTTATTACATTAAAGCTATTGTAGAAAAATACAAAAGTCAGTATGAAAGACAACAAAACCAGAAAAATATCGAGATAGCACAACGTGATGCTTTGTCTAATATAATTAGCATCGCGTTAGATGGTACAAAAGATACGATAACTGTTTCAGGTGGTTATGGTAATAAGACGCTTGCGGAATTTGGCGAACAAGTAGATGATGCCTGTTTTCTTCCAATAGCAGAGGTAGTTAAAGGGACAGAGTTAGACTATCATAATACTACAGAAACAAAGCATAGAACTTTTGGAGAAATGTCTTATGAAGAAAAAATTAAATCTGTAAATAAACAGATTGATGATTTGCTTGATTTTATCGAAAGAAATAAGCAAGCTAAATATAACACATGGAAGAAGGAGTTTTATAATGGAAGCAGTAAGTTATGAAGAAATTAAAGCGGCTCTGGATAGGGTAGGTCAGATTGGTTCTGTAGATGATATTAAGTTTGCTCGTAAAGACCAGTGGGTTAAATTTCCTACCAAGCGTGATGAAGATGGATGCTACGATATTTATGCCAATATTGATAATAACTTTGTAATTCCACCCCATACAAATAAGCTAGTTCCTACTGGTCTATATAGTGTTTTCGACAGAAAATATCGCATTGCTATTCGTGAGCGTGGTTCCAATACAAAAGCCAACATGATTGTTATGGCTGGACAGATTGACTCTGGGTATCGTGGAGAATGGTTCGTATCCATTTATAATGGCAACGATAAAAATATTGTTTTGTCAAATTATGGTGATGAAGTTGTTTACGGCGAAGATGAAATTCATGTTCCAACCTCGAAAGCTATTGCCCAATTTGCCGTTGAATACGTTCCAGTTGTAAATATTTCTGAAATTAGTGTGGAAGAACTACAAAAGATTGATTCTGAACGTGGCGCTGGCGCTCTTGGCAGCAGTAATAAATAAGTCTTGACTTTTGTTTGAGGCTTTGATATAATATCTATAAAGGAGGTCGAACAGATATGTTTGATAGTAAAGAAACTAAATACCCACTAAAAACTACAGGTGTTCTAACTCTTCTCAACACACAATTTTACCTCACTCAGCTAGACCTATCTAATCTTGAGCAACTAATTCTGATTCTAAATTCTCTAAAGCGTGAAGCGGATGCTCTTTCTAACGATGGCAAAGGCGGTTCTCGTGTTGTAATTTCGGGTTTCTATCTAAATGATTGGATTGATGATTGCATGACTATTTACAATGGCGCTCTCGAACTAATCAATGTTGTCTCAAAAGATAAGGAGAAAAAGTGATGCCAAAGATGAATGTGTTTATTAGTCAGCCTATGAATGGTAAGAAAACAGAAGAAATTGAATATGAGCGTGAACAATTTGTTAAAGACCTAAAGAAGTATCTAGGTGAAGATATCAATATCCTTGATACTATCTTCCATTTTGCAGAAGATGTCCCGTCTCTTGTTTATCTTGGTCGTTCTCTTGAGGTTCTTGCAAAGGCAGACCTAGCCGTGTTTATGGATGGCTGGGAGAATGCTCGTGGTTGCAAAATTGAACATCAGGCGGCTAAAGATTATGACATTCCTACGCTTGAGCTTAATGGCGCATGGTATCCTTGTACTTAATAGGTGATAATATGGCTGGTATTCGTGAAGTACGCTATAGTGACAAACAGACGATTAAAAGTTTGCCATTAGGAACTGTTTTTAAATATAAAGACAGGTGGTATATCAGGTCTGATATCTATTTCCATGACGATATGGAATTGACGCTTAGACAGCTTGGCGTATGTGATGATTGTATCGCCCATAGTTATTATTGTCTAGGTGTTGACTTGGTGACAGGATATCCAGAGTTAGCAGAGCATCAATATTCGTGGTGTCGTCCAGAAGCGATTGCCAGTGAGATTGATATTAAAATGAAAATCTAAAAACGCTAAAAAGAAGGAGACGTATCGAAACGATACGTCTCCTTTAATATATGGATTAAACTGTTAGAAGTTTTTTCCAAGTTGTTTTTTGGGCTGTTAGTTCACCGTCAACCACACATCCATGGTCTTTTTGGAATTGTTTTACAGCATTGTCAAATTTAACACCAGCAATACCATCAGCATTGCCACAATCATATCCAAGATAGTTTAAATATTCCTGTAATGGTTTTACAACTGCGTGTCTATTATTTTTAGTTTTGCTAACAGTGATTGTCGCTGCAATTGTTTTTCTTCCGGCAATACCGTCTGTGGTTACACAGAGAGCAGATTGGATTTGTTTGATGTAGTCTTTTTTGGTTTTAATATTTGGCTGACCGCCAAAAAAAGATTCGTCAATAATTTTATCGCAATCTAATCTATTGAAACCCGGAATTTTCATTGGGTTAGAACTTGAATATTGCCATAGTACAACATTCTTTTTATAAGAATAGTCACTTGCGTAATGTGCAACCCAGACAGGATAGGGCAGCTGGCTCATATCCAAGTTAGTTTTGAGCCAGCTAGAAGAAGCGTATACACCAGCTTGTTTACCGGATGCGATAATGGTATCACAGAAGCCTTTTGCCGCTTCTGTTCTTGATTTAACAGAAATCGCATCTGCCCTACCATTGTGCTTTTCGTTGCTAAATTCAGAATCAAACCAAATGCCAAGTGTAGCGCCTTGATAATATTCACTGTTAATCATAGTATTAGCTTCTTCAATTCCTTCTTGCTTATTGATAGCTTGAGAGAAGAAATATAGACCATAAGGAATATTATATTGTTGACATTTAAATACATTGTAAGCAAGACAATTATCTAGTTTCAGTACACCATTCCCATAACCACGATATCCAAAACGAATAATAATTCCTGTTAAATTTTCCTTGAAATATTTCCATTGTGAATCAGTGATTTTACCTTGCGCGTATGAGATATCTACAATATTTTTCAATAAATCACCACCTTACCAGTAATATTTTGGTTTTTCTTCCTTAAATAATTTATATCTAAGCCAGTCATCAATAAAGATACAGACAAAAGATAATAATACCCAAAGTAGAGAGAACGGCAAACAAACCTGACCAAGAATATTAAACGGGATATGTGAATAGTCCCAAATATGAAGACCAAGGAATAGATTTAATATAACTCCCGTGATAAACTCACAACTTGTTACAACAAGTGCGCCAATTATAGACTGCTTCCAAATCTTCATCTTCCAAGGTAGATAATTGTTTAATCCACCGATAACAACGAAACAAAAACCACCAAGAACACCCATTGTCCAATGGGTATATCCGCGATAAAGCATTTCTATTCCACAATATGCAAAACCACCAATTAAAAACAAGATTATAATTTTAAGTGATTCTTTTGCAAGATTTCTCATACAATCACCTTATTCGTATTTAATCTCAATATTATCAACTTCATTTTTAGATTTGCACTCTTTAATTTTTATTTCAATATCTTGTTGCTTAGACACTATTGGTTTGACATATTTAACAATAGCGAGAGACAGCGCCGCAAGATTTTCGTAAGTCCACGCCCTACATCTATCTCCTGTTGTATTCCATGTAAGTTCCATAGGCTCCCCGATTGTAGATGAAATCTGATAGGCGGCAAGGTTGCTTGTCAATAACGCTTGCTTTTCTTCTGTAACGGAATAATATTCCCCATCAATCCATTGGAGTGGATGAGACGCAAGATATTCTTTAAGGTCAGTTTTGGATTTTGCAATTTTAGTATTTTTAATTTCGTTTAGTTTTGCTTCTAGCTCTTCTGCTGTATATAAGATGTATTTTTGAATTGGGATTTCTTCATCCCAAGCATCTTTTGCTTTCACTTCTTCAACGTCAACAATTTTTTTTACATCCTTGCCGCCATTTGGATATTCGGCAATGGTTTCATAATGGAATTTTTCTTTTACTTCATCAACTTTGTCATGGTGGATTGTTTTAATGTCATTTATAAGATATCCAAGTTCAAGATTAGGGTTGAAAATTTCATTCCCAGCTTCATCAATTATTTCCATTTTCTTCTCCTTTCTCCGGTTTACACCACCACATGCCCAGTGTCGTCCACCGGCAAGTCCTGCGGCAAAATCATACATGGGCGAACACCAGAGACATTGTTGCGGTATCGGTAGTCGAAAGAGCCATCAGATTTGACGTACCAAACGTAGTTGTCATTGCTGACGTGCGGAGAGCGCAGCCACCAATTGGTAGCAGCGCTGCCAGCGTTGGTGACACGCTTGCTGTTGCCGCCAGAGCCGCTTTCAAAGTAGTCAAGCTTT
>OJNH01001291.1_pt1 | contig 20337 bp, 16 predicted proteins | sample 1597361 | NCBI WGS metagenome assembly OJNH01 (sample SAMEA2452136, study PRJEB22498) | human gut metagenome | biome: human feces; feature: human gut; material: feces | place: Australia | collected 2012
ACTGAGCAACCTGTACCGCCGTGAGTTGGAGTGGATGAGACGCACGCCATCGGCGCGTGGCCACAAGGCGCGCTTTCGGGAAGAGGCGTTCTACAATCTTGAGGAAAAGACAGCGAGGTCGTTTGCGCAGGAAAAGACGCGTCTCGAAGTGAAGAGTTCTTATATAGGCGGAAAGATTTTTGAGATGAACTATATCAGCAAATCTTTCGGTGACAAGGTAATTCTCAAAGACTTCTATTACAACTTCTCGCGTTATGAGAAGATGGGTATCGTGGGTAATAATGGTACGGGCAAGACCACTTTTCTGAGGATGCTTCTTGGTGAACTTGCTCCCGATTCAGGCAAAGTCTCTATTGGGCAGACGGTGCGCTTTGGCTACTACAGCCAGCAGGGTATGCAGTTCAACACCCAGATGAAAGTTATAGATGCCGTGCGCGACATTGCGGAGTATGTGGATCTCGGAAAGGGGCGCAAGATGAGTGCTTCGCAATTCCTCCAGCAGTTCCTTTTTCCGCCCGCAAGACAAAATGACTACATCTACAAGCTTTCAGGCGGAGAGCGACGCCGACTTTATCTGTGTACGGTGCTTATGCGCAGCCCAAACTTCTTGGTGCTTGATGAGCCTACCAACGACCTTGACATAGTAACCCTGCAGGTGCTTGAGGAGTACTTGCGGCAGTTTGAGGGCTGTGTTATCATTGTCAGCCATGACCGTTATTTTATGGATAAGGTGGTGGATCACATTCTCGTATTCAAGGGTAACGGTGAGGTGAAGGACTTCCCTGGCAACTATACGCAGTATCGCAGCGAGGTGATGCCAGAGCCGGCAAAGCCGAAAGAAAGGACGGCGACTGTGCCTGTCGCAAAAGTTAGGGAAAAAACGTCAAGACGGAAGATGTCGTTCAAGGAACGCCAGGAATATGCGGCTCTCGAAGCAGATATTGCTGCCCTTGAAGCAGAAAAACAAGAAATCGTGGCTAAGCTCAGCGGTGCGTCAATCAGTGTGGACGAGATAACGGAACTGTCGAAGCGGTTGCCTGTCGTAGATGCCGTGCTTGACGAAAAATCCATGCGTTGGCTTGAACTCAGCGAACTTGAATAGTCCCAAAACGGCCTAATGACCGATTTGGGATGGTGTTATTGTGACAGTCTTTATTTTTGAATTGTGTGTTGTTGAATGAGCTGAGTCGGTTTATGGCTGTGGCATGTCGTCAATTAGGCGTAGGGCGAGATGGGATTCGAAGCCTCGCGAAACGGCGAAGGCAAGTAGCTTTCGGGTGTGCTTGCTGCGGTCAGACTCCTGAAGTCCTTGCGATTTGGCAATAAGCAGTTCTTTCAGTGTGGTTTGGTATTCGTCAGGGTCAATGAGTTCTATGGCTTGGGCTACGAGTGACGGTGTTATATGCTTCTGGTGCAGGGCTGCAGCAATTTTGTTTTTCCCCCAGCGGTTCAGGCTGAATTTGTCGTGAACAAAGGCTTGTGCATAGCGTTGCTCGTTTATAAAGTTCTCGTCAACAAGGCGGTCTGTTATGCTGTCGGCCGCATCTGCGGAAGCACCCAGCAGCATGGCTTTGCGCTTTATTTCTATGGGTGCATATTCGCATACGGAGCATCGGCAGGACAGTTTCTGGTATATTTCCTGCGTTGAAAGGGGCTTTTTCATTTTTTGCATATAATGAACCGTGGTTTGCCAAATGAGTCGTGTATGGTGGTCACCTCCGTGTAATTGTGGCTTTCAAGGAGTGCCGCTGTTTCTTTTGATAGCATATGGTTGATTTCTACAAGCAGATAGCCGTCTGTGTGAAGAGCCTGTTTCCCCCATGTTGCGAGTGCATCGTAGAATACAAGCGGATTATTGTCGTCAACGAAGAGTGCCAACTGTGGTTCGTGTTCAAGCACGTTAGGATCTATGCTGCCTTTCTCCTTACACATGACATAGGGTGGGTTGCTTGTTATCATGTTGTAGCGTGTGGGTGGATAATTGCCTGCCAATAGGTCAAGCTGGCAGAATGTTACTTCAGTGTCGTTGTATTCTGCGTTGAAATGGGCAATTCTGAGTGCTTCGGCTGAGATGTCGCATGCGTGGACGTCCCAGCACGGTCTTAGGTGCTTGATGGCTATGGCGATGCAGCCGCTTCCTGTGCAGGCGTCCATGATGCTGACTGTGTCTTCGGCATCAAATACGTTGGTGGCAATCTCTACAAGCTGTTCGGTTTCGGGTCTGGGAATGAGTACCGAGGGGGTTACTGTAATCGGAAGGTCGCAGAAGTCCGTCTTGCCTGTGATGTATTGTATCGGCTCGTGGTGCATAAGACGAACGATGACTTGCGTCAGGGCTTGTTTCTGTTCTGCCGTCAAGTAGCGTTCGATGCCAGCCAGTACTTTGGTGAGTGACATGTGCAGTATGTCCTCTATGATGATTCTTGCGAGAGCTTCGGCTTCGCGCTTATCATAGAGTGTGTTCAGTTTTGAGCAGATGTTGGTGTAAAGATTGTTCACGGCAGGCGGTTGGGCTTGTGTTACTGTTTGTGTCTGTAATGTGGTGGTCTTAAAAAAAACCGCAAGAAAGTCCGTTTGCCTTTCTTGCGGCTTTTTTGCTGATGTAGATTTAAATTTAAATCAGTATTGCCTTATGCGTCGATGTTAGCGTTGTTTGCATTTCTCTCGATGAAATCGCGACGTTGCTCGACATCATCGCCCATTAGCATTGAGAAAGTGTGGTCTGCCTCTGCCGCATTTTCGAGTGTGACTCGTTTGAGCAGTCGGTTTGCGGGGTTCATGGTTGTCTCCCAAAGTTGCTCTTTGTTCATCTCACCAAGACCTTTGTAGCGTTGTGTTGTTACGCCTTTTTCAGAACCGTGGTTGTATTTGCGCATAAACTCCATGCGCTGATTGTCGTTGTAGCAGTATTCTTCTGTCTGGCCTATTTTGCAGCGGTAGAGTGGCGGTGTGGCCAGATATACATAACCCTGTTCAATAAGGGCGGGCATATAGCGGAAGAAGAGTGTAAGTATCAAGGTGTTGATGTGGCGTCCATCGACATCGGCATCGGTCATGAGAATTACCTTGTGGTAACGGAGTTTGTCGAGGTTGACAGCTTTGCTGTCTTCGGCGTCAACTCCGAAGCGTACTCCGAGTGCCTGAATGATGTTGTTGACCTCTTCGCTCTCAAAAGCCTTGTGCCATTGTTGGCGTTCGACGTTGAGGATTTTTCCTCTCAATGGTAGGATTGCCTGAAACTGGCGTGAACGCCCCTGCTTAGCACTGCCGCCTGCCGAGTCTCCCTCGACAAGGAAGATTTCGCTCTCTGCAGGGTCTTTGCTTGAGCAGTCGGCAAGTTTGCCTGGCAGTCCTCCGCCCGACATAGGATTTTTGCGTTGCACGGTTTCGCGTGCCTTGCGTGCAGCAATACGTGCAGTGGCAGCAAGTATTACTTTGTCTACAATTATCTTTGCCTCCTTGGGATGTTCTTCAAGGTAGTTGGTGAGGGCTTCGCCTACGGCTTGGTTGACGGCGCCCATCACTTCGGAGTTGCCGAGCTTTGTCTTAGTTTGTCCTTCAAACTGCGGTTCTGCAACCTTGATGCTGATTACGGCAGTAAGACCTTCGCGGAAGTCTTCACCGGAAATCTCTATTTTGGCCTTCTCTATCTGCTTGGCGGCAGTTTCCTCTGCATATTTCTTTAGTACGCGAGTCAGTGCCGAGCGGAAACCTGCCAAGTGAGTACCGCCTTCAATGGTGTTAATGTTGTTGACGTAGCTGTGTAGGTTTTCGCTGAACCCTGTGTTGTATAGAAAAGCGATCTCAATGGGTATGCCTTCCTTTTCGGTTTTGATGTAGATGACATCTGGTATTAGCGGCGTACGCATGGAGTCTTGATAGCGCACGAATTCGCGCAGTCCCTGCTCGCTGTAGAATGTTTCGCTTCTGGGATTACCGTTTTCGTCCTTGTCGCGCAAATCGGTGAGCTTGATTGTCAGGCCTGCGTTAAGAAAGGCGAGTTCTCGCATGCGGTCGGCCAGAATGTCGTATTTGTACTCTGTGGTAATGAAGATTGAACCGTCGGGCCAAAACTGCTGACGTGTGCCTCTCAGTTTGGTTTCCCCTATTACCTTGACTGGGTAGAGGGGATGTCCGTAAGAGTATTCCTGCTGGTAGATTTTGCCGTCGCGGAATACTTGCGAGAGCATGTGAGTTGAGAGTGCATTGACACAGCTGACACCTACTCCGTGCAGACCTCCGCTGACTTTGTAGCTACCTTTGTCGAACTTGCCTCCCGCATGAAGCACAGTCATGACGACCTGAAGGGCGCTGACGCCTTCCTTCTCGTGAATGTCTACAGGTATGCCGCGGCCGTTGTCTTGAACGGTGATGGAGTTGTCTTCTCCAATGGTTACCTCTATATGGGTGCAGTACCCAGCGAGGGCTTCGTCTATTGAGTTGTCAACGGTTTCGTAAACAAGATGATGCAGACCTTTTTCGCTTATGTCGCCTATGTACATCGCTGGGCGTTTGCGGACGGCTTCGAGTCCTTCAAGCACTTGGATGTTGGATGCGGAATAGTTTTTCGTTCCTTCTTTTATATCTTCTGCCATGAGTTTGGATTAGTTGTGTATATCTGTACAAAGTTACTAATAATAATTGGAACAAAGGGGTGTTGTGGGGCAGAAAAATGGCTTTTTTATACAAGAAAACCCCTTGTTTGCATTAGGTGTTTGTTTTTGTTGCAAACAAGGGGTTTGATAAAATGTTACGGTGCTTGTGCACCGCAGTTTGAGTGCCAGTTGTTAGGGCTGTTATTCTATTGTCCAGATGTCGTTTGTTTCGAGCAGTTCTGCAAATGTGTGATATTTTTTCTGTTGCTTAACCTCTTCTATCTGCTGTGTGACACCATCATCGTAGGTAGGTGCTTCGACATCGCGTATAACGCCCAAGGCGATAGGAAAGTCTGGTCCTTCCATCATGGCCAGTTTGAGCTGCAAGGTGTTGTCTGGGCAGTGTGCATCGTGAACCAAGAGGTCTTTCTCGCTTATGCCGTTTTCGCCTATTTTTACTACCTTGATGCCAAATCCTTCCTGCATGAGTCCGTATTCGTTTTCTGCTCCGAATATCATGGGTTTGCCGTGTTCAAGATATATGGCGTTTTTAGCTCGTCCTTCTTTTGAGTAGACGCTGTCGTGTGTGCCGTTGTTGAAAATAACGCAGTTCTGCAGTATTTCGCATACGGAGGTTCCTTTGTGGCTGTGCGCCGCTTTAAGGACACTGATGGTGCCAGGCGCATCTGTGGCAACGGCACGTGCAAAGAAGTTGCCCCGTGCGCCAAAGCACAGTTCGGCAGGGCGGAAAGGGTCTTCCACTGTGCCGTAGGGGCTTGACTTGCTGACGAACCCTCGTGGCGAAGTTGGTGAATACTGCCCTTTGGTGAGACCGTAGATGCGGTTGTTGAGCAATATCATGTTTAGATTTATGTTGCGGCGGTTAGCGTGGATAAAGTGATTACCTCCGATGGCAAGCCCGTCACCGTCTCCGCTTATCTGCCATACTTCAAGGTTGGGGTTTGCCACTTTGCACCCTGTTGCGATGGCAGCGGCGCGTCCGTGTATGGTGTTCATGCCGTAAGTTGCCATGTAGTGCGGCAAGCGGCTGGAGCAACCTATGCCTGAAATGACTGCGTTGTCGCATGGTTTTACACCTATTTCCGCCAGTGCTTTGTGGAAAGAGGCAAGGAAGAAGTGGTCGCCGCATCCGGGGCACCATCTGGGCTGTCCTTTTTTAAAATCTGATGCTGTATATTCCATGATCTGTATACTCTTTGTTTGGTGTGAGGGGGTTATTTGTTGATGATGTCGTTGAATGCGGTGACAAGTTCGTTGACTACGAATGGTTGTCCTTTTACTTCGTTGTATTGGTATGGAACGAAGTTGTCTATCTTCATTCTAAGGAATGCAGCGAATTGTCCCATGTTTTGCTCTGCCACTACAACCTTGGGGTATTTTTTTAGAACCGCAGTTGTATTGGCGGGCAATGGGTTGATATATTTGAAGTGGGCAAGAGCTACTTTTTTGCCGCTGGCTCGCATAATGTCCATAGCTGCATGCAGATGTCCGTAGGTGCCGCCGAACCCTACTATGAGCAGGTCGGCACTATTCTCATCGCCAAGAACTTCCACATCGGGGACGGCTATTCTGTCAATCTTTTCTTGTCTCAGATGTGTCATGAGGTTGTGGTTCTCCGGGTCGGTTGATATCGCTCCGGTCTGGTTGTCCTTTTCAAGACCTCCGAGAATGTGTTCGAAGCCTTCTCGTCCTGGTATTGCCCAATAGCGGCTGCCTGCATCATTGCGCATGTAGGGAGTCCACGAACCCTTTAGTTCTTCTGGCACGAAAGGCGGCCTGATGGCAGGATAGGTGTTGAGGTCGGGCAGTCTGAACGCTCCGCTTCCGTTTGCAATGTATGCGTCTGTCATGAGAACAACAGGAGTCATGTGTTCGAGGGCAATTCGGCATGCGTTGTAAGCTGCGTCAAAGCAGTCGGCCGGAGAGGTGGCTGCAATGACTGGCATGGGGCTTTCGCCGTTGCGTCCGAAGAGTGCTTGGAGCAGGTCGGTTTGTTCTGACTTGGTGGGCAGTCCTGTTGCTGGCCCACCGCGCTGTACGTCAATGACTACGAGTGGCAGCTCCATGATAACAGCGAGGTTCATGGCTTCTGACTTTAGGCAGATGCCGGGTCCCGATGTGGATGTCACGGCCATTGCTCCCGCAAATGAGGCTCCGATGGCAGATGCGCAGCCTGCAATCTCGTCTTCGCATTGCACTGTTGTCACACCGAGTGACTTGTGCTTTGACAGTTCGTGTAGAATGTCGGTTGCTGGGGTGATGGGGTAGGAGCCGAGGTATAGTTTGAGTCCGGCTTTTTCGGCCGCAGCAATAAGGCCGTAAGCTGTGGCTTTGTTGCCTGTGATGTCCATGTAGCGTCCGGGCACTTTGCTCTTTGTTTCTATGCGATAGGTGTTAAGAGCTGTGCTGTGGGTGTTGTGGCCGTAGTCGTAGCCCGACTGTATAACCTTTATGTTGGCTTCAGCGAGAGCAGGTTTTTTGCTGAATTTCTCTCTTAGAAAATTGAATGCTATGTTGAGGTCGCGATCAAAGAGCCAGCATACAAGTCCAAGCGCGAACATGTTGCGGCACTTCAGAATGGCTTTGTTGTCCATGCCTGAATCTGCCAAGGTGTCCTTGACCATTTGGGTGAGCGAACAGCAGATGACGCGGTCGGGATCAATATTCATTTCCTCAAGATAGTTGTCGGTCTGGAAAGCGGCCTTCTTGAGGTCACTTGCTTGAAACGAATCGGTATCGATAATAATTGTTGCGTTAGGTTTGGTATGCTTGTATTGGGTCTTTAGGGCGGCTGCATTCATGGCTACCAATACGTCGCATTTGTCTCCTGGAGTGTAAACTTGTTCGGCACCCACGTGCACTTGGAAACCGCTCACGCCTGTAAGACTGCCTTGCGGTGCACGTATGTCGGCAGGGTAATTTGGGAAAGTGCTGATGCTATTTCCGACGGTTGCCGAGATGGTGGAGAAAATGTTTCCGGCTAATTGCATTCCGTCGCCGGAATCTCCTGCAAAGAGTACTACTACGTCTTTGATGTGTTCTATTTTCAAGCCTTCGCTCATGTCTGATAAAAGTTGGTTGTGTTAATGTGTTGTTTAAGGTGTTAGCAGGTCGCTTGCCCGAAAAATGCTTTGTGCAGGGCGGAAGTGTCATGTACGTCATTCGGTCAAGTAAACCGCAATATGCATGCAAAGGTACTTATTTGTTGTGAAGAAAGTGTGTGCTTGGCGTTTGTTTTTTGATGGCAGAGATAAAAAATGCATGCTAACCGTGTGTTTTCAATGTGAGTTTGTTCTTGTCGGGGCCAAATTGAAAACGGGGAATACAAAAAAATGGACAACTTTCCCAAGTTGCCCATCTCCTATGAAAAAAAATCAAATTATTGTGTGTCAGTCTTATGCGAGTTTGTTCACATGGAATGCAAGGCTTGATTTTATGTTAGAAGCCTTGTTCGGGTGAATGATATTTGTTTTTGCGAGTTTGTCCAACATCTTCTGTACCACAGGGAGTAGTTTTGTGGCTTCATCTTTGTCAGTTGTTGCGCGCAATTTACGTACAGCGTTACGCATTGTCTTTGCGTAATACTTGTTGTGTTCAGTACGTGTCTTTGTCTGACGTATTCTCTTGATGCATGAATTGTGGTTTGCCATCTTTATTTTAATTTCTTTTTGTTCAATGTTGTTAGTAGCCCGTAGGAGAGTCGAACTCCTCTTTAGAGAATGAAAATCTCTCGTCCTAGCCGATAGACGAACGGGCCATCGCAAAAGTTGGCTTGATGCCTTTTTCGATTTTGCGGTGCAAAGGTATGGCTTTTATTTTAATCTGCAAAAGTTTTTTTCAAGTTTTTTTGATTTGTATTGATATTCCGCTGTTATGGTATCTGTTTGTAGTGTATTTCCTTAATTTTAACCCAATTCTGTTGTTAGGACTTATTGTATTTTGATTTTTTAGAAGAGCAGATGTTGCTTGTCTTTTTAGGGAATAATAGCGGGCTATTTTGAGCTAAAAACAAGCATTGGGTACCTTATAAAAACAAAAGGCAATAATAAACAGATGTCATTTACGAAGTAACAAAAAAGATATGATTTACGACCTTATGGCCGTTTTGGGTTTAAGTAATTCATTGACAATGTCCAATGATTTGACATCGGGAAACCCTGTGATGTGTAGTTTGTAGTAAGTTGTAATAATCTTGAGTGCTCGGAATCTCTGCTGGTGTGTTGTCTTAACGAGGTGCATGTTTGAGTAGTTCAGACTCATGAACAACGGAATGTATTGTGCGTCGTTGGGACACAGATAGTAGTTGTGGCTTGGACGTGTTGGGGTGAACTCTGCATTTTGCAGGTCGAAGAATGGGTATGAGGATGGGTTATCGGTGTTTGGGTGAAATCCTAATTGGCAGATAAGCCTGATGAGGAAAGTTATGTTGAAGTTTGAGAAGTGTCCGCTCGCATTGTCAAGCCATCGCAGCGAGTCGGTAATAAGGTCATAAAGGTCTCCCTGGTGTTCCTGCTTGGTGGAGTGGTACAGTATTTCTGAGAGAAGCGATGCCATTATGTTTTTCTGCGGGTGGTAGGGTATAGAAGTGTATGGTTGGAGTACACTGATGCTTGACATGTGTTGAAGTCTTTTGGTGTTTTTGTGCTCCCACTCAACCGAGATGGAACTTAGTGGCTGTAGCAGTGCGGACTGGATACCTGCCTTAGATGTCTTTGCCCTTTTAATCGCGAAGGCGACGCTTCCCATTTGCCTGGTGTACAGATTGACGATTAACGTGGTGTCATTGAGCGTTATACGGTTTAATACTATGGCAGGCGAGCTGATAAGCATGTGTTTTTTTAGGAGAATTTCCGTCGGAGGGGGCGAAGCAATAATTTTGCGTGGTTTTATTTTTTTATTGTTGCAGAAAGTATCCTTATATCCTCCAAGGGACGGTCGTTGCTGTCGGTGTCGACTTGTTGTATGGCGTTGACTGTTTCTGTTCCTTTTATCACTTCTCCAAAGACGGTGTATGAGCCGTCAAGGTGTGGAGTACCCCCATATCGCATGTAGTGTTTCTTTATGTTTTCGGGGAAAGTGATGCTGCCATTTGAGTGCTTTTCTATGGCGTCGGTAATGTTGTTTATCTCTTCTTTGGTAAAGGTCTTTCCCCATACGATGTAGAACTGGCTTCCCGAAGAGTTTCTGTCGGGGTTGGTTATATCGCCTTCGCGTGCTGCTGCCAGAGCCCCACGTTTGTGGAACAGCACCGGGAAGCGGATTTCAGCGGGAACAGTGTAGCCGGGGCCTCCCTCTCCGAGGGCTTTGCCTTGAGGGGCTTCCTTAGAGTCGGGGTCTCCTCCCTGTATCATGAAGTCTGCGATTACACGATGAAACAGAAGGTTGTCGTAAAACTTCCCGTTTATGAGTTTGATGAAGTTGTCGCGGTGCAGAGGGGTTTCGTTATATAGTTCTATAGTTATTTTTCCCTTTGAGGTGAGCAGTTCTACTGTGGTACGCTTTTCTTTCTTGGCGTTAGCCGTCAAGGAGAGGACTACAGCAAGTGTGACAAAAAGAAGTTTTTTCATTGTGTGGTGTGTTTTTGATGTCATCTGATGCCTTCGTCAGATTGAAACTCCGTGTTGTTAACAACAGTCTGCTTCTCTGGTAGGTCTGTGTTATGGTCTGTTGCGTTACCGGCTTCTGCGGCTGGTTGGCGTTGCTTTGCAAAGCGGCTGACGCTTATCATCATGCCGAAGTAGATGGAGGTGACAAGGATGGAGCTTCCTCCGCGGGAGATAAGTGGCAGAGGTTGGCCTGTCACTGGAATGAGTCCGACTGCCACGCTCATATTGACAAGTGCCTGTATAACGATAAGCATGGCAAGCCCCAGAACTACAAATGCCGGGAAATTGCGTTCACACCGATTGGCTATGCGGCTGGCTCGGAACAATAATATAATGTACAGAAAGACAACCGCTGCCCCGCCTACAAGTCCGAGTTCCTCAATAATTATTGCAAAGATGAAGTCAGAATAGGCCTGTGGCAGGAAGTCACGCTCTTTTGAGTTGCCGGGTCCGCATCCTATTATGTTGCTCTTGGCTATGGCTATCTTGGCATGCCCCACTTGGGGCTCCTTCTTTATGTCGAATCCCCATTTTTTTACAATAGAGTCTCCGCTCTCTTCTGTCTTGTCTCTTTCAGAGCCGGCAAACCTGTCGATGCGTGCGGTAAAGTTGCTGAGGCGGTGAAGCATTGGGGCATGTTCTACAATCTTGTCAATGGGCAAAACCTTGACGGCACCAACAAACACCGCACCGATGACTGCAAGAACGCAGAAGAGTTTACCTATCTGTTTCATGGGAACTCTGCCGAAGACCATCATTAGTACGACAGTGAGAAACAGAATGAAGGCGGTGGAGAAATTCTCTATGAAAATCAGGAAGCAGGTGATGATGGTGAATATAAGTATGTATTTAAATGCGTGACGGTCTGTTCCCTTTTTGGTTTGATAGGTGGATAGTATTATTGCGACAATCACGATAAGTGACCCTTTCGCAAATTCCGAAGGTTGGAATTTAATCCCGAAGAGATTTATCCAGCGCGCTCCGTCATTTACTTTTTCACCAAAGAGGGGAAGAAAAGCTAACAGGAGTGTAAAGAGAATCCAACCAGGGGCCCATAGTTTGAACCACCTGCATGGTATGTTGTGGAATATCCATACCAGTACAAAACCGATCATGAGAAACTTAAAATGACCGAACACTGTTGTTAGTATTCCGTTTTTCAGGGCAAGCGCACTTGCCGCACTGTACACTTCGATAAGTGAGACGGCGGCCAGAATAAAGAAGATGGCCCACAAGGTTCTGTCGCCCTGCAGTGCAAACAGTTGTTTTAGTGAAGACTTGCTTGATGGTAATGTCATGAGACTGTTCTAAGGTGGTGGGGTGAATTTCTCTGGTCAGTGGTTGCGGGCTGTCAGACTATTTTTGAAACGCAGTCTTTGAACTGTTCGCCACGGTCTTCCATGTTGTGGAAGAGGTCGAAACTTGCACAGCACGGACTAAGCAGCACTGTGCAGCCCTCTGTTGCGAAGCTGCGACATGCCTTCAGGCAGTCGGCCATTGAATGTGTGTCGGCAACGGGTATGCCTATAGAGTCAAACGATGCGTGAAGCTTGGAGTTGTCTGCGCCGAGGTAGACCAATGCGCAGCATTTCTCTTTTACAAGGTTGTAGATGGCTGAATAGTCATTGCCTTTATCCTTGCCGCCTAAGATAAGCACGATGGGAGAATTTATGGCTTGCAGGGCAACGTGACAGGCATCTACGTTGGTAGCCTTGGAGTCGTTGATGTATGTTATACCATCTTTTACTGCAACTTTCTCAAGCCGGTGTTCCACGCCAGGGAAGTCTTTGAGGCAATGACGTATGGTTTGTTCATCGGTACCTATGCTTTTGGCGGCAAAGTAGGCCGCCATTGCGTTGCGGCGGTTGTGGATGCCAGGTTGCGAGAACTCCAGTTCAAGGCGTGTGAAGTCGTCGTCGCAGAAACCGCACAAACTTGGATTACCTTTGGCTGCCGGCCGTGAAGATGGGGTGGGGGCTTCTGCGATGGTGCTTTGGAGTCGTTTGAGTTCCTGTCCGATATGTTCGTCCTGCTTCCAATATATGAACACATCTTCTGGGGTCTGGTTCTGTATGATGCGCATTTTGGAGTCTATGTATCGCTGCATCTGGAATTGGTAACGGTCGAGGTGGTCGGGCGTGATGTTCATCAAAACACTGACATCTGCCTTGAAGTTGTACATGTTGTCAAGCTGGAAACTCGACAGTTCTATGACATAATAGTCGGTCTTGTCTTCCAGCACCTGAAGAGCAAGGCTTCTGCCTATGTTGCCTGCAAGGCCTACGTTGTACCCCGCCTTTTTGAGTATATAAAATATTAGCGAGGTGGTGGTGGTCTTGCCGTTGGAGCCGGTGATGCATATCATCTTTGCTTTGGTGTAGCGTGAGGCAAATTCCATTTCACTGATAACGGGAATGTGCTTGCCTATGATTTTCTTCATGACAGGTGCCTCATCGGGTATTCCTGGACTCTTCAGCACTTCGTCGGCATCAAGAATCAATTTTTCAGTATGCCCCGAGTCCTCCCACTTGATGCCATGGCTATCAAGCATTTGTCGATAATTGTCTTTGATGATGCCAAAGTCCGAGAGGAATACGTTGTATCCCTTTGCTTGTGCAAGAATGGCTGACCCTACGCCGCTCTCGCCTCCTCCCAATATCACTAATTTCATATGTGTTATCTAATTTTAAGCGTTATGATTGTGGCAGCCGCCAAAATTATCGTTATAATCCAGAAGCGTAATGTGATTTTTGCTTCATGGAAGGCGTTGTGAGGCCAGTTCTTGAACACGTATGTGCATGAACTGTCCATCTGCTCTGGTAGCACTCGGAAGTTGTCGTGAATTGGTGTGCGCTTGAATAGTCGGCGCTTTATTCCGCAACGTTTGCCGAGCTTGAAGTATTCCACCTGAAGGATTACGCTCAGGCTTTCTATCAGAAACACTCCGCACAGTATCGGAACAAGCAGCTCCTTGTGAATTATAATGGCGAGTACTGCTATTATGCCTCCGATGGAAAGGCTGCCTGTGTCACCCATGAAGATTTGTGCGGGGTAGGCGTTATACCAGAGGAAACCGATCAAAGCGCCGACAAAAGCGCAACTGAATACTACAAGTTCTTCAGACCCTGGTACATACATTATATTAAGGTAGCCCGCATATTCGATGTGGCTGGACACATAGGCCAAGATTCCGAGTACTACGCCGATGATGGCGGAGTTGCCTGCTGCCATGCCATCCATTCCGTCATTCAGATTGCACCCATTGCTTACGGCTGTGACCACAAGGATTGTAATCATGACAAAAAGAATCCATCCGCCTAATTCCTTATAGTCATCACCAATGAATGACATTAGTTCGCTGTAGTTTAGATTGTTGTTCTTGAAGAATGGAATGGTGGTCTGTGGAGACTTGACCGCTTCACTCTTGTGTACGACGTTAGTAATCTGTCCGTTCTTGACTACTTCTATGTTTTGGCGTATCACAGCATCTGGGCTGAGGTAAAGCGCAAGCCCCACGATAAGGCCAATGCTAACTTGCCCGATTATTTTGAATTTGCCGTGCAGTCCGTCTTTTTTCTTCCTGAAAATCTTGATGTAGTCGTCAGCAAAGCCAAGAATTCCAAGCCAGACTGTTGTTACAACCATCAGAATGAGATAGATGTTGCGAAGCCTTCCCAAAAGCAGGACTGGCACCAGAATGGAAACCAGAATGATAATTCCTCCCATAGATGGTACTCCGGCTTTTTTTACCCCATAGGGGTCAATTTTAGCATCACGCTGTGTCTCGCTTATGTGGTGGCGCTTCATCCAACGAATGAAGTATTCGCCGAACCATGCAGATATCACCAAGGCAAGAATGAAGGCAAGCAACGAACGAAACGAGATGTAAGACCACATTCCTGACCCCGGTATGCCAACTTTTTCGAGCAGTCTAAATAGATAGTATAACATGACTTGTGGGTTAGTGTGTTATTATGTTGAATGGTTTGAGCTCAGAGGTTGAAAGCATCTCTGACGACTTCTCTGTCATCAAAGTGATGCTTGACTCCCTTGACAATCTGGTAGTCTTCGTGACCCTTGCCGGCAATGAGAATTACATCTCCGGGCTTTGCTATTAGGGTTGCTGTGCGTATTGCCTCTCTGCGGTCAACAATCGACAGTACGTGAGGTTGTTGTTCGGGGGTGATGCCTGCCAGCATGTCGTTGATGATGTCTTGCGGTTCTTCGAAGCGTGGGTTGTCGCTGGTTATGATTACTTTGTCGCTTAGCCTCGCGGCAATTGAGGCCATTTGTGGACGTTTGCCTTTGTCGCGGTTGCCTCCGCATCCACAGACGGTAATAACCTCTCCTTTTCCGCATAGCACTTCGTGAACGGCCTTAAGTACGTTCTCGAGTGCGTCAGGAGTGTGGGCATAGTCGACGATGGCTGTCACGTTGTTTGTGGAACGGATAGCTTCAAATCTTCCTGACACAGAATTGAGCGTGCTGAGCACGGTAAGCACCTCTTCGGGGTCTTTGCCGAGCATTATTGCGGCACCATAGATGGCAAGGATGTTAGACACGTTGAACTTGCCTATCAATGGCACGTGAACCTCGCTGCCGTTGATGTCGAGCAGCATGCCGCTGAATGTCATCTCAATTATACGGGCGTGAAAGTCGGCCATGCGTGTCTGCGAGTAAGTCTTGATGGTGGCTTTGGTGTTCTGTACCATGATTAGGCCGTTCTTGTCATCAGCATTTGTAATGGCAAATGCTCCATTGTCGAGTGAGTCAAAGAAAGCCTTTTTGGCGTTACGGTAGTTCTCAAAGGTCTTGTGGTAGTCAAGATGATCGCGTGTGAGGTTTGTAAACAGTCCTCCTGCAAATGTCAGTCCGCTGATGCGTTTCTGCTGTATGGCGTGGCTGCTACACTCCATGAATGCATATTGGCATCCTTCTTTTGCCATTTCGCCCAATAGCTGGTTGAGGGTGATAGGGTCTGGGGTTGTTTGCTCGGTAGGGTATGGTGTGTCTTCAATATAGTTGCACACTGTAGAGCACAGACCGCATTTGTATCCCATTTGTCTGAACATCCGGAAAAGCAGTGTGGCAATGGTTGTTTTCCCGTTGGTGCCAGTCACGCCAACGAGTTTCAGTTTTGATGTTGGGTCACCGTAGAAGTGGGTGGCAATCTTGCCTACTGCATCTTCCGTGTCGGCAAGTTGTATGTATGTGACATCTGGTGTTATCTCTGTCGGCATCTGTTGGCAGACGATGGCAGAGGCTCCCTGTTCTATGGCCTTGCCGATATACTTGTGGCCATCGGTCTGGGTTCCGCATACGGCAATGAACATGTCACCTGCTTTCACTTTACGTGAGTCGATGTTTACTCCTGTGATGTCAGGATTGTTGTTTCCTGTAATGCTCAGGGGCGTGACTTTTCTAAGTAGTTCCTGTAGTTTCATCTCTTGATTGCTGTGGTGTGTTATGTTGTTGTTTTCCTTTTTGCCGAGTCGTTTTTCAGCGAGTCTTTGCTGTGTGGTTTTATGGTGTCGTTGACCATGACGGCTGTCTTTGATGCGGTTTTACGTTTGTTCGTACAGCCGAGAGTTAGTATGATTTGCTCGTTTGCCTTGATGACGTGTCCTGGCGGCAGGCTTTGCGAGACTACCTTACCTGTTCCGTAGAATCTTACCTTGAGATGTCGCTTTTCCAGCAGAAACAGAGCATCTCTTGGACCCATGCCGGTGAGGTCAGGGACAGTTTTGTCGGCAAGTTTCTTTATTTCTACCTTCGCATGGTTGTCTGCAATTTCCACTTTGCCCATCGGGTTGACCATTCCTGTGGAGTTCCAGTTGGCAGGTATTATGAAGCCAAGGTCGCTGAGAGCCCTACTTGAATAAAGCAGGTTTGTGAAGTCGAGTTCTGGTGGGATGGAGTGTATGGAGTCAACATAGTCGTTGATGGTATATCGATTGCCTTGCGACATTACAAATTCGGCAATTTGCCTGAATACGGGGCCGCACATTCCTCCGCCCGAACCACTGCCTTTTTTGCGCATACATACTACGCAACTGTATCTTGGGTTATCAGCGGGAAAGAAGCCTGCAAATGTAATAAGGTGTTCTCCCATGTGGTCTTTTTCCTGCACCCTCGCTGTGCCGGTCTTGCCTGCCACCTGAAAGAACGGTGACCCTGCGGCACCGCCAAGTCCATCGCTCACTACCCACTTGAGGCATTGGGTGATATCATTAACCGTTTTTTGCGAGCACATGTGTTCCTTTATGGCTCGTGGTGGATAATTTCGAATTACGTTGCCGTCGCGTGTGACGTGTGTCACCAGCCTTGGTCTCATCATTCTGCCTCCGTTGGCAATGCCGTTGTAGAATGAAAGCAGGCTTATTGGCGGCACCATGGTTGAGTAGCCGATGCTCATTGAGGCCATTGATGATGCAGACCAATATTCTCCCATGCTCTTCGGACTTGGAATCTTGGCTGTAGTATAGCCCGGAATGTCAAGGTGCATGTCTTCGGCAATGCCAAGTTTTACGACGTCATCGCAAAACTGCTGTTCGTTGGCTTTGCTGCCTCCATAGGCCTTGGTAATGAGTTTTATGACACCCACGTTGGACGAATAGCCCAGAATTTCGGGCAGGGTGATAATCTTGTTGCTTTTGTGAGATGCGTCTTTGATGGTGTGTCCGCCAACGGTGATGGCGCCACTTGTGCAGTCTGCGGTGGAGTTGATGTTGATACGTCCAGACTCAAGGGCAGCGGTCATTGATATGGTCTTAAAGACAGAACCGGGCTGCATGAGTTGGCTTACCGCATAGTTGCGTATGTCGCTGTATGTTCCTTCCACTACCCTTTCCATATTTGCCATGGCTTTGATGTCACCAGTCTTGACTTCCATTAGTATTGCCACACCATACATTCCGTCGATTTCTTTCAGTTTCTGCACGAGTGCGTTCTCGCAGAAGTCCTGCATGTTAACATCAATGGTGGTATGGAGGTCCGCCCCTGCCACCGCTTGACGGTCTACTACTGGCAGATACATGTTCATGGTTTTTACCTTGTGAGCCAGGCCCGGTGTGCCGCTTAGAAGTGAATCAAACTGCTTTTGCAATCCTGTGACGCCGTGTCCGGTCTCTCTATTCACGTCTCCCAATGTGCGTGCAGCAAGTGAACCGAACGGTTTCTCTATCTTCTTCTGTTCATCGGTGTGTAGTCCTGTCAAGTTGCGTGAGAGGTTGAAGAACGGCAACTTCTCAATTTCCTTATAATCAAGATATTTAATTCTTTTTGGATAGATGAGCCAATGTCGACTTCTTCTCTCGTGGCCTTCCAGAAGACGTTGCTTATACCAAGAGACAGATTTGTCGGGCAGAATTCTGTTGAGCCCCATGGCGATGCTGTCTATTTTGTTGAAGAAGAGGGAGTCCTTCCTATGTAGGAACTTCTGTTTGGTGACGGAATCCTCACAATATATGTTGTAGTCCATATAGAGTTTGTATTCGGGCACATAAGTTGCGAGTAGCTGTCCATCGGCGGAAATGATATTGCCGCGGTTCACTGGTATGGGTGTACTCTTGATGACACATGTCTTGGCAATTTCTGCCCACTTTGTTCTTTCCGCAAACATGGTGTAGGCCGCACGCCCCACGATGATTATTCCTAAAATCGTGAGGAGTATGGATATGACCATATATCTTCTGATGACCTGTTGGTTGGGGAAAGTCTTCATCTGTAGTGTTATCTTCTTTTTGCTTGCTGGTGCGTTGGGACTTAATTGCTTTCTGTAATGATGGCTGGCTGCTTTTCAGATGGGGCGATGGTGTTTTGTGGGTTTGCTTCGAGTTGCTCCATGATGGTGCTTCGCCGACAATTTCGCATAAGTTCAGATGAGCGTGCCATGGCGTTGTAATGCACTTCCTTCAGTCTGTCTTTCAGTTTGTTGTTACGTATCATCTGTTCTTGGGCGTAATACCTGTTGCTTACGTATACAAATGCCAATACGACAAGCATTACAAGCCACAGGATATGTCTTCGAAGCCATTTTGTGGTCAGAATATCACCTCTGAGAATATAGAAGAAGCTGAAATCCGTTTTTTCGCCTTCATCGTCTGTAAACGATTCTATGAGTTTGCGGTGGGCGGCTTTGCTGTCAAGTTCCTCTTCGTCTTCTTCGTCCTCCGTGTTGTGCTCGGTTGGCGTAGCTTCCGGCATTATCAGTGGAATGAGTTGTTCTTCCTCCTGATTTGTAGTGTATCTGTCTTCTGTGTTGTCGTTCTCCGTCTTTTTCATAGGGGCTCTATATTTTTTCGGCCACCCTCAGCTTTGCGCTGCGGCTGCGCGGGTTGTTTTGTTGTTCTTCGTCAGACGGAACTATCACCTTGTTGTTTACGGCCTTGAGGGGTTTGATGACGTTTCCGTAGAAGTCTTGGTCTATCTTGCCCTCTATGTTGCCTGTCTTTATGATGTTCTTAACCATTCGGTCTTCGAGTGAGTGGTAGGTCAGCACTACAAGTCTACCTCCAGGTTTGAGCAGCTGCACGGCTCCCATGAGCATTTCTTTAAGTGCGTCCATTTCGTGGTTGACCTCAATGCGCAGCGCTTGGAAAATTTTTGCAAGGTCCTTTTTGCGGCGTGTTTTATTGGTGGTGCGTTCAACGGTGTTAAGGAAGTCGTTGACAGTCAAGATTTCGTGTTTGCTGCGCTCCCTGACGATGGCGTTTGCTATCTGCCGTGAATTATGCAGTTCGCCGTAGATGTAGAAAATCTGTGCAAGCAGCTCTTCGCTGTAGGTGTTGACCACCTGTGAGGCTGTCAAGGCGGCCTTGCTGTTCATGCGCATGTCAAGTGGGCCGTCTCCTCTGAATGAAAAGCCCCGTGTGGGGTCGTCAAAGTGATGGCTTGACACTCCGAGGTCTGCCAACAGACCGTCAATGTGTGTCACGCCATAGTAGCGCATCCAGTTCTTGAGAAATCTGAAGTTGCTGTATATCAGAGTGAAGTTGCTGTCGGTAGGTCTGTTGTTGAAAGTGTCGGTGTCCTGGTCAAAACTGTACAAGTGGCCGCTGCCATGCATGGCCTGCAGCATGGCGCGCGAGTGGCCTCCTCCGCCGAAGGTCACGTCAACCCAGTTGCCGCCCTCTTTAATGTTAAGGGCATCAATGCAGGGCTGCAGAAGAACTGGTGTGTGATAGTTCGTTTCGGAACTCATGGCGTGAGTGGGTTAAAGGGTTTGGCGTGGGGTCATGATTTCTTGAATAGCCTGAGCAAAGTCGCTGTCACTTGCCTGTTGTGCCAGTTGTTGTGTGCTCCATATCTCAATGGTGTTGTCCATTCCGACAAACGTAACACAATTCTCAATGTTGGCCATGCGCAGATATCTTTTTGGAATCAGCATGCGTCCGTTACTATCGAGTGATACCCATTCTGCATCGGTTACGTATTTACGCATCACGGCCTGTTCGTCTTTGTTCCACATGCTGAGTCGTGACCGTAGCTTGTCGAGCCTGCTGTACCATTCAGTCTCGGTATACAGCACAAGGCAATCTTCGAATATGTCCTTGCGCATCACAAGTTTCATCTCGCCGGAACTGCCAGCAATTTGCTGCAGGCTGCGGCGAAAGCTGGCAGGTATGAAAACCCGCCCCTTGCTGTCAAGCTTGGCCTCTATGGTGCCGATGAAACGCATTCTGTTCTTTGTTTATAATGTGGTTTGATGGTCAAAATTACACATTTCCCCACAATTCCCCACATAATTCCATAATAATTTTTCAACTTTCTTCTTGTATTTCTAAAAAAAAGTTGTAATCAGTTGTTTTTCAGCCTTAAAAAGCAAAGAGTCTTGAGGTGGGGAATTGTTCTGCGTGACATTCAAAAAATGATAGGGGCAGTGTCAAGCAACCCGACGTTCCAATCTGGGTTGAGCGTCAGATTTATGCTTCGTTTCCGCAGGTAATAGGGGCGTTTGATAAGGTTGAGGCTGGATGGCAAAGCGTTTAGTCTCAAACGAAAAAAAATGAAGAAAATCCTCTTTTTACAATAAGAAAATGCTAATTTTGCAAAATAATATCACTACTGTCCCGTTAAAGTGGACTAATCGGTCTTTGAAATAATTGAATTACAGT
>OJNH01001307.1_pt1 | contig 20156 bp, 12 predicted proteins | sample 1597361 | NCBI WGS metagenome assembly OJNH01 (sample SAMEA2452136, study PRJEB22498) | human gut metagenome | biome: human feces; feature: human gut; material: feces | place: Australia | collected 2012
TGCCTGGCCTCATTCTTTTTCCGGCCTCTGCTCCAGGCTATCCAACCGTAGACCGAAGCAATCAGGTAATAGACATTGATTCCAAAATCAGCATAAAGTCCGGCCTGGTAATACACCACCAGATAAATGGCCGGCATGACGATGCAAGCCAGCCACAGATAAATGCTGGCACGGTATTCAAGCCACAAATAGACTAACCCCACAAGGGTACCAAACAGTTCAAGATAATTCATACTGCAAAGATAACAGGAAACGTTGATATAAATCGAAAATCTCAAAATTATGAGGAATTATTAATTCAAACTGTCTTTTCCTATCGAATAAAAATCCAGATTCCCGGATTCATTCAGCCCGACAGACAGGATCCACCCAGTCATCCGTGGTCAGTAAAGGAATAAGCCCGAAAGCCATCGTTCCATCATGTAGATCCACATTCCTTTAATTTTGCAATATAAAAGTATAATGCTGGTTAAAAATACATCTATTCCCTGCTGCCCGACCTGAAAAGGCACGGATTTTGTCTGTACATTGACAGGTAATAAAAGCCATAAGACGCTTGCCATAGAGCTTCCATTCCTCTGTGTACAGGTCAATTTTATAAATCAATCCGTATGACAACAAAAGAAGATAAAAAGAACGGACTACTGTCTCATGATGTAATGATCATGAATTTTTCAGGAGTATATGATTTGGAAAGTTTACCCCACGGCAACAAATACAAATGGGTGAACTGCCGGCATCTTTCTGGAACAGACTGCTATTGTGATGAAGACGGAAAAAAAGCCTTGCAAGAAATCATCAGTCACTACCCCGTCAATGGAATTCACTTTATAGATTCCGGCAATTACCATTATGTCACCAAGTTCTGGACTGACAGGATTGACAAACCCTTTGTATTAATCGTATTCGATCATCATCCGGACATGCAACCTTCGCTTTTTGAGAATATTCTTTCCTGTGGCAGTTGGGTAAAAGATATTCTCGACAGTAACGCAAACTGCCGTAAAGTCATTATCGTAGGAGCTTCTGACAAACTCATCAGTTCTGTTCCTCATGGCTATGAAGGCAAAGTTCATTTCTATAGTGACAATGATCTCAATCATGAAGAAAGCTGGAAAAACTTTTCCAAAGAACACATTTCAGATCCAGTATACATCTCCATTGACAAGGATGTACTGTCTCCTGAATATGCAGTCACAAACTGGGACCAAGGCTCAATGAGTCTGGAAGAATTGGAAAAGTTACTTCATATCATCATTCAACAACATGCAGTTTTGGGAATTGATGTTTGCGGCGAATTCAAACCCGCTTCCAATATGATAGAGAACATGAAGGATGCAACAATTGACGGGCATATCAACAAAGCCCTCCTGCATTTGATAAAGGGCTAAAAAGCATTTTGCTCATTGGATGATGTTTTTACGTTTCCAGTCTATGATATGAACATAAATTGCCTCTTGTTCCGAAGTTAAATTGCCTGGAAGATAGTATTTCATTCCTTTGATAGTCTTTTGCATCTGCTTATCCTTCTGCTTTCATCACTTCTATTGTCACACAAGTACGGCCATTAAGTCCAAGCATCCTCTCTGACACAAGTTTCATTGCAAGTTCTTTTGCATCATCAATGCTTATGGCTGTCAGGTTAAGTGTTTCATGTTTGCCAAGTTCTTTAGTAATCTTTACTCTGTATTTCGTTAAATTCTAAAATCTTGATTTCTAAATCATTAACTTCTCCAATTTCATTTTCCATTTTTTCCAATCCGGCATTTCCTGAGTCAACAACTCATAAAAGTCTTTGGTATGATTACGATGAACAAGATGACAAAGTTCGTGTATGATAACATACTCTATACAAATACGCGGAGCACAGACTAATCGTGGATTGAGCAAAATTTGCCCCGTAGCAGTACAGCTTCCCCAACGGGTTGCCATTTCTTTCAGTTTAATGGCAGAAGGTTTGACCTGATAACGATTGAAACGTGCTATTAACGGAGCCGCGTACTCTTCAAACTTTATTTCAGCACGTTTTCTATACCAAGCCATAAGTAAAGAGCGTACATCCTTGCGATGCCTGCACTCTACCTCCAGGATATTTCCTTTGTAATGTACTTCATTACGTTCACTGTCGACCACACGCAGCATATACTGTCTGCCTAAATACAGGTGGGATTCTCCACTGACATATTTTCGCTCCGGCGTATGTATACCAAAAGAAGAAAAATAGCGTTGCTGTTTGTAAATCCATGGAGCACGGCGATGAACGTGTTTTCTGATTTGTTCCAGTGGTGCTTCCATGGGAGCCATTACTTCCACGCTACCATCCGGATGCACACAGATACCCAAAGTCTTTCTGGCTCTGTATTCCACTGCATACTCCATAACAACAGAACCATATTCTATGCAGTCTTTTATTTGATCCATAACTTTGCCACATCTACACAGCCGTCAATAATCATATCCATATCATCAAAAGAAAAGTCAAGCCCATACTTCCGTTTCACATCATCTATCAGATAATCTTCCAATTCTATTTTCATACGACCAATAATATCCGATTTCTGTTGCCAGTCGACCAACACACTCCCGTCCACAATCAATGTACGGTTTATGATTCCATCAAAAGTCATAGCAGTTTCTAACGCCAATTTCTTTAAGTCAACCTGTGCGTCACCAAATATGCGCTGATAGGTTTCCAATGCTAATCCGTAATAAGCCTTTGCTGCATTATTTTGCTGCAACTCTTCCGGCAATTCATTATCCGTATGAGCCAATATATCGTCCTTGTATTTCAGGACCCGTTTCAAATACTCCAGCTCATCGATTCGGCCTTGTTCATAAGCGGCAATAGTCTCTTTCAATAATTGAGAGAATTTCTTATAAAACGCCGGATCAGTATCCATATTTTCTGAAATGAATTTACTGGTACGTGATGCTATGGTATCTGCTTTAGCAGCTGTTCCTACGATCTTTTCCACTTCCTGCTCGAAGGCTTCTGTATCAAAGATATTCACCAATTCCGTGATTGGCTTTACCGCACCACTCTCCACATGACGGTTTATCAGTTTCTGGATCTGACTCTCATATTGCTTGTAATCAATGGTATCCGAATAACGCAACTGAACGGCAGAGCGCAATTTGACGAACATATTCAAATCGTCTTTATAACGTTTGATTTCTTCTTCCGGAGTTTGTGTATGAAAATCCCGTGTAGAAAGGGCTATTCTCAGACAAGATGCATAGGCTGTCAGTCTCTCATAAAATTCCTGTCTCCTGTCTTCCTCACGTAATGACTGGGCGTATGCCTCCAAATCCCGTTTGTTGGGGATAGATTTGAACAAATCCCAAAGATCCGAATACTTCTGCGGCAATTTTGCGATTTCCGTCTCTACAGATTCCAAAGTTTCCCGAAAAGCCGCCTGCTCTTCTTCATCATAATTGGAATACAGTTCCAAGGCTTCGTCCAGCTCTTTCAACACACCATAATAATCAATGATATAGCCAAACTCCTTGTCGTCGCAAACCCGATTGACACGTGCCACAGCCTGTAATAACGTATGTCCGTTCAGTTTGCGATCCAGATACATGACTACCACCTTCGGCTCATCAAATCCGGTCAGCAATTTGTCCACCACAATCATAATTTCCGGCTGTTCCTGATTCTTGAAACGGGATATCAGATTATCCTGATACTTCTTAGGTGTCCCATGCTCATCCATCATTTTCTTCCAGTATGCCTTTACTTCTTCCGAAGTTTCGCCGTAGGACGATTCCTCACCTTCGCGCGTATCGGGAGCAGTAATAAGCACCTCTGAAGATACCATACCGATTTCATCCAAATATTTTTTATACAACACAGCAATAGACTTCCGTGGCGTAACCAACATAGCCTTGAATTTCGTCCCTTGCCAGTTGTCACGGAAATGCTCAGAGATATTCCAGGCAATGGAATACACCCGCTGATCGGTCTGATTCACAAAATCAGTACGTGAATATTTTTTCTTTAAGTCGGCTGTCTGATATTCATTCAGCCCTTCACAAACCTTGGTAAAGAAATCGTCTATGGGCCCTTCGTGTACATGTTGAGGTACAATACGCCCTTCGTAGAGCAAAGGAACCACCGCACCGTCTTCCACCGCCTGACGCACGGTATATACAGGACGGATGATACCACCGAACGTGTTGGCCGTATTCTTTTCCTTTTTCATCAGCGGCGTACCGGTGAAAGCTATCTTGCAGGCATCAGGCAATACCCGGTCCATCTTGATAGCCATTTCCTTGTATTGGCTACGATGGGCCTCATCGATCAGAATAAAGATATTGGGATCTGTCAGCGGATGTTTCATCCGCTTGACCGCCGTCTCAAACTTGTTAATAATGGTAGTGATAATGGCATCCGTCTTACTTTCCAACAGTTCCACCAAATGGGTACCAGTTGTGGCGTTCATTACCTCCCGCCCACATTTCTTGAACGTATTGGTAATCTGACTGTCCAGATCCGTACGATCGGTCACCATCACGATTCTTGGATTAAGTATTTCTTTAGTTTGGGCTATAGCCTGCGCCAGCAATACCATTGTAAGCGATTTTCCACTGCCCTGCGTATGCCATACTACACCTCCTCGTCGTTTCCCATGGTCCAACGTCTTGACCCGTTCCGTTATCTCCTTTACCGTGAAATACTGTTGATAGCGGGCCAGTTTTTTAATTCCCCCATCATAGATGGTAAAATTATGAATCAAGCCAAGCAACCTCTCCGGACGGCAAAGGCTAAACAGATACCGATCCTGCTCGGTAGGCAACACATTTTCCTGTTCCATGGCATCGAAATACGCCCGCACATAACGGAAACGGTCACAGAACAGGTGTGCCTTCCGCTTTTCATCCAGCGGCGTATTGACCAGACAGTCCAACTGCTGTGTATATTCCGCCTCTTCCTTTTCTGTAACGAACATCTCCTTCCACTTCGTCCAGAATTTGGCCGGTGTTCCGGTAGTGGCATACGCTCCATAACTGTTTCCTATGCTGAGCAGCAAAGCACTATACAGGTAAAGGCCTCGAATACCGTCGTCCTTCTGATTACGTAAATGTTGGGATACAGCCTGGTCAAGTGCCCCTTTGATATCCGGACGCTTACACTCTATCACCACAAGAGGAATGCCATTGACAAACAGCACAATATCAGGACGGTATGTATCGGCCATCCCGGTACGGGTCACCGCAAATTCTTCTGTCACATGAAATACATTCCTTTCCGGCCGATCCCAGTCGATAAAGCGCATGGTATAGCTTTTTTTGTCACCATCGATGCTCTGTTCAAACGCCTTGCCCAGCGTCAGCAAATTATAAACGGCTTCATTTCCGCTCAGATAACCACCTTCCATCGGGATATTGCGCATAGCCAGCACCCCGTTCTCAATATTTTGTTCTGAAAACAGTTCCTCCTTGTTGCGGTTCACCCGAATGGAATTGATGCGACGCAACTGGCTGCGCAGCACGTCTTCCAGCAATACATTCGATGTCTTCCCGCCACGCATGGCTAATGCTTCGTCAGGAGTCAAATATGTATATCCCAACTTCTGCAATAGCTGCAAAGCGGGTATCTGGCTGATATGGTCTTCTTTGAATGATATTCCTTGCATACGATTCTGTGTAGATATTACGAATTAATTATCATTTCTTTATTTTGTTATGATGAAAATCTAAAAGACGCTGAAATTCATAATCTGCCTTGATCTTGTCTAAGATTCTTTTAACCACCATATTAATTTCTTTCCCTGCACGGTAATCTGCCGGACATACAAAGTTCACACGATTATCCTTTATCAGCTGAAGTGCAGTTGCTTTCTTTGCACTGTTGCCATTAGCATAAACAGCAATAGAATGTCCTCCATGTTCCTTGATCATCTTCATGCAAGGAATATCCGTATCTCCGTCTCCGAAATAAATCATACGTTCAAATGGAATAGGACGTTCTTTTTCCGGTATGTATTGATTGATTTTTTTATTATCACTTACTTCTTTAATCCCTTTATTGATTTTAAACAAGAACTGGGTTTTCGCCGTATAATCAATGGCAACAGCCGGCCAATAGGCAATACCGTCCACATCGTAAAGAAAAGAACAGGCGTAGATATTCTCAAACTCTTTTGCAATAGGCGTTCCCTCTATCATCTCTTTCAGCCCTGAAGAATTGATATAATGCTTAACGTCTAATCCTATGCTCCTTCCATAGCCGTTGACCAATGCAAACCATTCCTTCACTCCATCAAATAATTCTACGTTCTCTCCGAATTTTTTGAACGACTCCCTACGTAAAGAAATACCATTGTTCTTTGCGGCCTGTATCATCAGATACATATAAGTCAGGATGCCATTGGCATCATTATCTTCAGACAGTTGTTTATTTTTTGCCCAAAATTCAGACTTATCTTTTCCTATAGCTTGTATAAAGCCAAATTCCTGCATGTTACCGGGAGATAGTGTCCCGTCAAAATCGTATATAAGTGCTACTATTGGTTTTTTCTTTGCCATAATATTTAATTTAAATTTATTCTAATATTTTCCAGTAAATTTCAAAACTACATGCCTCACCTTTCTGTAAGGGAAACAAAGATATATCTTTTTATTTTGCTCAAATATTTTTCCTTTTCTAACATCTAAACAACACATGATAAATTACAACAACAACTACAATATAAGTTTCTAATAAGCACTATTTTTATAGAGACAATTACCATTTATTAATTATTATATACTTAAATTTATAGTGTATTGCATTCTCTGTACCTAGTTGAATAAATTTATTCAAAAATAATTCAAATTCATCAACAACAGGTGTACGGAACGGAATTGATCTTACATAATCTTGAAAATTTTTCCATGATCCCCATATATGAGAAGCATAAGAACTAACATAATAATAACCTTCATTTGGCCTCATATAAATTACTATACTCTGCAAAAACTCCTCAATATGCTTGTCAACATACGACTTGAAAAGAGTGATGGCTTGCTCATTTACTTCATAATCTGTCCCTTTATGAATAGATCGGAACATATACTCATTAATTATATTCAATGATAAATCTTGCCGAATAGCTTCTTGTAAATAATTGGTCTCTATTTTCCTTATCTCTTCATACGAGAAATATGCTTCTAATAAAAGATATTTCGAAAATAGAAATTCAGAGACATAATTACTAAGTTTATTTTCTTTTATAATAGTCAAAAGAAAGTTTTTTATCCCTATATCTTTATTAGGATAATGCTCTAATAAATTGATTTTATTTAAAATAGTATCAAATGAACTTTTAAAATGAGACTGAGAACTCCCTACATAGAACATAATACGTATCACCTTTTTACATACATCTACGGAAACAGGACTAAAGACGTCCAATTGATTTACAAATGAACGAGTTTGATTTCGGGACATTATATTATCCACTTCTTCTTTTATATATTTATATCTTTTTTGCCATAATACTTTAAAGGCTTCAATTGGTAAGTCTTTATCTTGTATAGTATCATAAAAGTATCTTGCAATAGAATCTTTATTGTTGATAGCTCCATACTCTGCTGATCTTCTAAATGGAGGAAATAAAAATTTAAATATTCGGAGTACACGATTAATCTCTATTTCGGAATATCCCATGGTACTCAATTGAGTAGTTATCTCATATGGTGGCATCTTTAGATATTTCATAATATCTTTTACTTCGTCACGATCCTCCTTGGTTTCATATAGTTTTAGAGTTCCATCTTTATACGTAAGAATTTGTCCCCACTGTCGACTTAACAAATTATAAACAGACTTATATTTCAATCGTAAAATTTCTAAATTCATCAAATCACGAAGTACAACATTACCAACCAGTTTTTTATAACTAGTTTTCAACGAATTGATATAACGCTTCGCATCTCGAAGAGTCACAAGTTCTTCAATAACAATACCTTCTGGACGGTTCTTTGAATAGAAGACTTCCTTCAACATATCTTGATCCTCATTTCTCACAAACTTTCCACACTCCTTTTTTAAGTATATTTCCAGTTTTTCACGTTCAAAAGCAGGCAATGTATATTCGATTTGAAAAATTTTTTCCAAATAACCATTTGCTGACTCAATATTCTGTTTCTGAATAGCTTCAACCAAATAAGCTCTATCATAAGCAGCAATAAATTTGATTTCTGAAAAATTAGCAGCATTGCGTATCAGTTTCAATACCTCCATAATTTCAACATCTCCCAATCTATCCAAATCGTCAATAAAAACAACAATAGGCCTATCTATTTTTCGTAGCGACTGTTTCAACAGATTGCCCTGTTTTTCCAAATCATGTCCTAAATATCCCAACGATAGTAGTATCGACAGCCATGAAGTTGATTCATTTTTCTCCAAAATATGAGCGTACTCAATCATATCCCGAGGTAAGGAATCTGCATATTTCCGTAAATGCTTCCCTACCTCAGTAAAAAATTCTTGTATTAAATTATTATCCTTTCCATAAATCCAAGGTGAGAAATCTATACAGATAGTTCTATAACGATTAAGTTCATATTTTATTAAATTTAAAAACGATGTTTTTCCATTACCCCACGGTGATAATATACCAACAGCAAACGATTGATTTTTTGATTTGGTTTTCAACAACTTGCGAGCTATAGTCTGTGCAAAGACACTGCGTCCGAGCAAATCTTCTTCACTCGTTTCGATAGGTTCATCACATTCAAACCCGTCCTCTTCAATTACTTCAGGAGATTTACATTTGATTAATTGAACCCCATACACAACCACAACAGAAAAGGTATAAAAGGGAATTATATCGAAATAGGTTACGTTTCCCATCCAAGGAATAAAACTCCATGCTTCACTGAAACGAACCGTAGACCATATCGCAGTTACCAAAATCCAGCGATATAGTTGTATTTCTGAAATTCTTTTTCGATTCCTGCAACCTCTTACACACTTGATAACAACTCCGACTATAACTACCAAGGCAATTGTTTGAGTCAGAACTCCATTTTGAAAATAAACAAGAAACGGTTCAACCCAATAGCGTAAAAACAGCTGTTCAAAAAACGGCCTGAATAGCCCATAAATTCCTCCTGTAATCAACAAACAAATATTTACCCTATTCAATATGGCTTCTTGAATAGGAGCAACCCATCTTTTCAAAGATGCTATGTAGCCGAATTTCCTTACTGTTATTTTAGCTTCTTGAGCACTTGTGTCATTCATATTTTCATATATAGATTAGACAAATTTAAGAAGTATTAAGTCCAGTTATTAACTGATATGACCTTCTTGAAATGAAAAGCTTATCATTTGTATTATTCTCTATATGGCACTTTCGATTGCTTTATTTCTACCTCATTAAATCCCATATGGTCAAGATACGTTCTCAGCGACCGAGTAGCCCTATCCATATCATTGGTAGGACCAATCCAAATCTCTTTTATGGCTGACTTAGGAAGATATAATTCTACATATGGCACAATCAAATTATCTCTCAATCTATATTTTATGCCTTTATGTACTGGAAAAACCAACGTACTTCTTGTTCATATTCATATGCAGGATTTTTACCAAGAACCCATAGCAGTATATAGATACTCAACATATTACCCGTACTTTCAAAAATTTTCGATAATATATTTTCTCCTTCAGGTTGTTTCCACCAATCTTCAGGCTCAGCTATTAATGTCGAGATCTCCCTTCTTAACCATTCTTTATTAGCTTCAGTTGCATATATACATTTAGATAAGCTAAAAGTATTTTCGAGTACTGAGGTATCAAAACCAATAGCCAAACCATGTCCGTTTTTTCCATACATTCCCCACATTGGCAAGCAATCAATTGCAGATGAAAACGAAACTAAGCATACATTATTTTTTGCTTGTTCTCTTATTAATTCTATAGACTTATTCGATGGAATATTTAAGACTTCATGAGCCAATTGAATGCCTGTATTTAGCTCTTCTGGATCATTCATATAGAGGCAATTTGTACCCCATAAACAAATTTCTTTATTGGGTTGAGGAGAATCCGTCACAATGATTCCTCCGAATAAGGCATCAACACTCGTATAGTGATATAAAATATTAGCATCCGGCATAACAAATTTCGATATAAAAGAGGCTACAGCTTTTAAATCCCGTTTCCTTGTGGTATCAATTTTCATATTTTTATTCGTTTTTTTCCAGTAAGTAGTTGTTGCATAAGGCCATGTTTTTGTTGGCGAAGTAGTTCGAATTTCTCTTGAGCAAATTTTATTTCCCGATCAACTACAGCTAATACCTGAGCGATAGCAAGTTGTTCTTTAAATGAAGGAATATGAAGTTTTAGTCCAAAAAAATCTTTTGGAGTGACATTCAATAAGCCATGCGCCCGTCCTCCTTCATTTGCTATTTTTGTTAAACCTTGATTTAAGCATCCATTATCAAAGTAATAAGCCAAGAAATCAATATTTGTATTTGTTTTCGATTTCACTTTAAAACACATATAAAGAGATGTTACAACAGCCTTATCTGCCTCAAATAATCTTTTGATAGCTCCCATTGGATACCCCATGGAATAACTTTTATTGTAACAAAACTCATCTTTAAAAACCAAATAATAGCTTTCTAATTTTTCACTTGCAACACTTTTATTGAAGAAGTCAGTTTGAACAACAAAACCTCGTTGAGCAGATATTGTCATTACATTTTTATTATCTTCAATATTCTTTCGGACAACCTTTTCACAGATATCTTCTAACTTTACTTCCCTCCACTCTCCACTAAACCCTGGCAAACGTTTCTTCCCTGTGAGTAATTGTTGCATTAATCCTTTTTTGCGCAATTCAAATTTCTCAATGAGCTGCATTTGCTTCTCAATGGCTTTATCCCATGTGCTTAAAATTTCTGCAATTTTTTGTTGTTCAGAAAGTGAAGGTACAGGAATCTTATATGAACTAATAGAATCTGCAGGGACTCTTTTCTGGCCAGCGCTTCCTGTCATTTGTGATTCAAGACGTTTCCTGAAAGCATAGCTCATAGTATGATAATAAATAAATTTATTGCATTGTCGATATCTAATCACATGAAATTCTGTGCTTCCAAAACCATATTCACATGTTATATTATTTAACAACGCTCCTTTTCCATTTTCAAAGCAAGGCGTAATTTTAGCAATGATAATATCTCCTCTTTTAAATGAAGTCAATCCTGGCTTAATTGAACTTTTGGGCATTATATTTTCTTTTATAACACCACCATGTTCTGATACATCAGACATAGTAAGAAAAGTTACAAATTGAGAAGAGATCTCCTCTTTACTAGGATTTATCTCTGTAATGTCTCCTAATTTCTTTACCTCCCACTCTTGGGGAATAATCCCAAGTGGTGAATTCTTATATCCTTGTGGTATATTATCGGTTATTTTCATATTGTGAAGCTGTATTGTCATTTTTATTAACAATGGCTTTTAGTGTATTACCAACGGTATGTGCTATATCTAATGCCTTTTCAAGATCTTTTTCGCTTGTCGCTTTAATAATGTTACCAATAAGGTCAACCAATTTATTATAATTATCTAACTTGTCATTCATTTTTGTATAATAGTTAATTTAGACAGGAACATCGCTTTCTATAAAAGCATTTAAGAAACGACCTATCACATTTACAATGTCTGATTCATCTTGCTCTGACAAAGATTCAAGATAAGAAAATTCTTTATTATATAGACTATCATAATACAAATAGCCATTTGTCAAGGAAACATCTATTTTATAAACAAACTGTCGTATAATCAACCTGATCGCAACTATTCTTGTAGCCGTAGTAATCATAGTAGGCTTAGTTACCGTCATTGTTGATATGTAAGTATTATTATTTTCGTCAAATACATATTTTGCAACATCAGGTTCCCATATAAAAGACGAGAATATTGAATAAAACTCCGAAAGTTCAGAATCAATGCGGTTAAGCAATGGCTGATACACCTTATTAAGGACATTATCCAAAAACTCATTTGTCAGTGCCGGTTTGTTCAGTTTATCACGATATTTCAGTTTTAGACTTTTTTTCCAATCGTCAACTTCATCTATACTTTCACCATGTGCAGCTTTTATACTTAGGATTAACGCACGTTCCAAACATTTTGACATATATGTAATAAACGGTTCAAGTTGCTTTACATCGGCATGAGCACCAACAGATGGTGTTGATCCTACGGCGACATCGCATCGGTTTAACGCCGTTAGATAATTTGATTTGTCCTTACTCTTAACAACAATCATCGGATAGTGATGGCGTGTGAGAATATAGTTTACAAGCAAACGTGAAATGCGTCCATTGCCATCCTCAAAAGGATGGATACGAATGTAACGGTAATGAAACACCGACGCAAGTTCAATCGGAGACATATTATTGCTCTGTTCAGCCTCGTTATACCAATCCACTAAGTCAGTCATAAGAGCAGGCGTTTCTTCGGGTGAAGCATACTCGAAACGTTCGCCAGTCACCGTTATTACCGAGTTGGGGCGGGTTTTGTACACTCCTGCATGGATAACATAGGAAGTGGTGGTTCCATCCGGCAACTGACGATACATAGTATAATCTTCACGGAGTAAGGTATGATGCAGTTGACGGATAAAAGTCTCCGTCAAAAGATGGCTTTTATCATCAGCCTCTTCCTGTATCATTCTCAAGCAGACATTATGAGCTTTCATCTCTTCCAGATCCTTCATGTTGGCCTCATCTACAACCTTTCCAAAAAGCAGTAACAACTCTGTCTGCCCATAAGTCAAAGTATTGCCTTCGATGTGATTGGAGTTATAATTGAACTCCAACATGAATTTGCGGTCCAGCCTGCTCTTATCTTCGGGCTTTAATGGCTGTAAGGACAGCCATTCATTATATAGTTGATCAATGTGAGTCATATATTCCAAGTCTTAATATCCCAATTCCTTTAAATAATCTCTCATCTTAGCCTGTACCTCTGCCAATTCCGCCTCCAATGCATCAATCTCTTTCTGCACAGCAGGAATATCTACTTCTGCTTCTTCCTCAAAAGTATCCACATAACGGGGAATGTTCAGGTTATAATCATTTTCCTGTATATCGGTAGGAGTGGCCACAAAAGCATATTTCTCTTCCGCTACACCTGGTTCAAGCTGTCCAGAGGTAAATTTTTGATAGATAGAAACAATATGGTTGATATCTTCCGGACGCAGTTTGTTCTGGTTCTTTCCGTTTTCATACTCTCTGTTGGCATCAATAAACAGGACATGATCTGTCTCTTTCCCTTTGTTGAAAATAGCTATGGCTGCCGGAATACCTGTTCCGAAAAACAAATTGGCCGGCAAACCAATAACAGCTTCCAGTAGATTTTCATCTATCACCTGTTTGCGAATTTTGCCTTCGCTTGCTCCACGAAACAGCACACCGTGCGGAATCACCACACCGACCTTACCGCTACCCTCCTGAGCCACTTCGATCATATGGGAAATAAAAGCCCAGTCGCCTTTGCTCTTTGGTGGAACACCTCTCCAAAAACGGTTATAGGCATCGTGAGCCGCTTCTTCCGCTCCCCATTTATCCAAAGAAAATGGAGGATTGGCAATCACTGTGTCGAATTTCATCAGCTTATCATCCTCTTTCAGCTTCGGATTACGCAACGTATCTCCCCAACGAATCACCGCATTGTCAAAGCCGTGGAGGAACATGTTCATCATGGCCAACGCCCAAGTGCTGCCATTCACTTCCTGACCGTAAAGTGAGAAATTATTGTTGCCCACTTCCTTACCGGCCTTAATCAGCAGAGAACCGGAACCGCAAGTCGGATCGCAGATACGCGCACCCGGTTTACTCTTTGTCAGTTTGGCCAACAAGGTTGAAACTTCGGCCGGTGTAAAGAATTCTCCAGCTTTCTTCCCCGACTCACTGGCAAACGTGGATACAAGATACATATAAGCATCTCCTATAATATCATTATTTTCCAAATGAGATTCATCCAATTCCAGTTCGCTGAAATCAACCAGCAGGTTCTTCAGTCTGGCATTCTTTTCTTTCGGCTCGCCCAGATTTGCAGAATTAAAACTGATATTGCGGAAAATACTGCTGCCATCTTCACTGCTCATTTTCTCCCGATTGGCATCCTCAATGTCAGCCAACGCCATATCAATCAATTCTCCGATATTATCCGCCGTGCGGTGTTGATATAAATAATCAAATGAGCTTGTTTCTGGAATGACAAAACGCTCATGACGCATGGAGCGGGCCGCCCGCTCTTTATCTCCTTCGTATCTGTTTAAATATTCTGAATATTTGGCTTTATACACATCACTGACATATTTTAAGAAAAGCATAGTCAGGATATAATCTTTATATTGACTAGGATCTATCACTCCACGGAAAGTGTCACAAGCTTTCCAAACTACACGATTGATTTGTGACTGGTCTGTTTTCTGTTGAACTTCCATATATTGATTACTTTATTTTATTCATTAATAATTGTTGTATAATAGTCTGTTTCTTTTCACTAATAACCTGCTGCAGTTCTTTTTCCCTTTGAGATAAATGTGCTATATTTACGATAATTTCCTGTTCCGGCAATGAAGGAACAGGTACCTCCAGGTTTTCCACAGCCGGTTTATGGATCAATGGCGTTGCACTACCCGCCTGATATGTCTTAAAATACGCTTCTACCGAAGGCTGACGCAGAAACCAACAAAGATATTCAGGCGTAACCAAGGAGGATTTCAATCGGATCACAAAAAAGGAAGTGGAAGCCACTGCTTTTTCTTGCTGACGAAACACCACACTGAAATAATTCACCCCCTTGGATGCAAAAAGGATATCACCTTCTTTTAACAAATTCTTCTGCATCTTTGAGGTAAAAAGTACCCGTGAAGCAAACCGTGTGACTATCACATCCGCACAATCCTTAGTCTGAATATAAGCCACCTCTCCATCCGGATCTGTTTTGGCGTATACGCCAGACAAAATATCTGCAAGCCCACTCAGACTTATTTTTTTCTTAGTAATCATATTACTTTGATTTTATATCGCAAAGATAGCATTTCTTTTTTACATGCCAAATTTATTTTTATTTTTCTTAGTAATTCATTTACTATTTACATAAAAAGGAAAATAAAAACATAGTAAAGGAAACTATCTATCTGTCATAAAATCAATTAAATTCTTTCAAAACCATCTCCCCATACTATCCTTTTTCCAAAACATCCTTCACCCCTTCACCATACCACTTAATCCATTAATCCATAATATATTAAAAGGTGAAGGATATCCTTCACCTTTCACGATAACCCCTTCACCTGACCTGCAATTCACAAAAACTCGAAGAAAGTCCTTCACCACTCCTTCACCTTGCCCTTCAAACGGGATTTTGAGTCAAAAAAGGTAGTTTTTCTGTCCAGACAGAATAGGAGACTTTCCAAAAAGTAAGCTTTACTTTAAAAAAAGTAAGGTTTACTTTTTGGAAAGTAAAGCTTACTTTTTTCAAAAGATGCCGAAGTCTCGAAAAAGCATAATTTTACATATCTTTACAAATTAACATTTCAAAGGATGTAAGAAGCATAAAGTAAGGTGAAGGATGGGTATTCATCTGTAATATATTAAATATCAGTATATTACAATACAAAATGAAGAGGTGAGCTTTTTTTTACGAAATCACTCCTTGGGAGCAGGTCATTTCGGAGGAAAACGGGGTACCGGATCCGGGTTTGTCACTGCCTTTATCCGACAAAAAAACCAAAATAAGGAAAAACGCAGGGACAAATTCAATAATCTTTACAAATAAAATCTAAGACACTTTCTCTGACACAACCATTAAGAATGACCCTCGCCCATAAGGAAACAAAAGGCGGCGCACCCTGAACAAGAGTGCGTCGCCCAAAATTCAATCCTATCCGCTTTCCGTTACAGATTCAGACGGATACTGGCCCCGACCTTGAAACAGAAACCCGGTTGGGGAATATTACCTAAATCATAATAGGTGTGGTTCGTCAGATTGTTACCTTCCAGATAAATCCGGTAACGGGGAGCAGTCCATTGCAGACGCAAATCAAGCAGGGCATACGGCTCATAGTCCACCAAGGTGCCCACATCGTTGACAGAAGCATATTTGATGTAGCTTCCCATGCGGTCCTGCCATCTGAATGCCCATGTAGCAGTCAGCTGCCGCCAGATACGATGGTCGAGTGTGGCCACCAGCTTATGTCGCAAATACTCCAACGCATAATTGGACTTGTAGATCTCCACTGCATCATGCCGTTTCTGATAAATATAGGTATAACACAAAGACAGACGGTCCAGCAGGAAGGTTTCGCCAAACCATTCACGGAACATCAGGGCCGCATTGGTCTCCACGCCATAATTGTCCAACTTGAAGTTGGCTGAATGATACACGTCGTCGGCCTTGTACATGACCCAGTCTATCATGTTCTTCCCTTTGTGGTAGAAACCGGTCACTTCCATATTGAGTCCGGGACGACGGTACTTGCCGCCGACACTGAAGGCCTGCGTTTCCTCGGGCTTCAGACCGACATTGCCTTCCTGGGTGGGACTTTTATAATAAAGATCCGTAAACGTGGGCATACGCAAAGCCATATTCCAGGAAGCAAACAGTTTCCATTCACGCTGCGGCCTCCATGATAGGTCTACACCGGGATAGAAATGGTAACGGTCGTCGTAGGCCGTATTCTTGTTGGCCATGACACCCAGGGAGAAGGTGGCTTTGGGTAACAACACGTTATGCTCCAGATAATAGCTTACGTTCGTACGGCTGTCCTTCATCCGATACTGGCGTCCGTCGTGCCAAGGTACATCCACATACTGGGCCGGATCCATCGGACGCCCCAGACTGGTACTGAAAATACCCTCGTTACGAAACTCAGCACCGAATGAGGTCTTTCCGGCTACGGTCGTAAAATAAGCATTGATATTGGTGCCATACACATCCGTACGGTGAAAATTCTCACCGGTGTCCGTATGGCGTATTAACTGAAAATGATCAAGAGAGCGGTTCCAGTAAACGGTCGGCGCCAGATGCAGCCATCCCACACGGGTCTCGGCCTGCACGGAAGCCAGATAACGCCCCGTCTCCTCATACTGATCATTATAAAGGGCTGAATAGAAAGTGTTCGCACCATACTTCTGCTGGCTATAGCCGACCTGCCATCTGACTATGGCCTCGGGTGTGGTGTAACTACCCTGATAATAGCCGCGCCACACATCAAAATCGCTGTTCAACGTGGCTCCGTCCGAACGGAGGAAACTGCCCGACATCTGGTTCTTCCACTTTCCTTCCGACAGGTTAAGGCGCAATCCTCCACCCCCCAGTCCGTAAGAACCGCCGGTAACGTCTGCTTGAACAAATTTCTGTGATTCGGCAAAGGTCACGATATTAATGGCTCCACTGAAAGCCGAGGTACCAAAGACTCGGGCGGCCGGACCTTCAAGTATTTCAATCCGCTCGATGTCTTCCAAAGCCACCGGAAAGTCTGCTGCCAGATGGCCCGTATGCGGATTGCTGATATTGACCCCGTTGAGCAGAATCGTAATCTGGTCAAAAGTACCGCCACGGATGGAAATATCGGTCTGTATACCCATACTTCCCCGCTGGCGCACATCTATGCCAGCCGCATACTTCAATAAATCATTCACACTCTGTACAGGCGCATTCTCAATGGTCTTGCGATCCAGTACAGTCACTAACCTCGCCGCTTCGGCTTGCGTAAGCGGCACCCGGCTTCCCATCACTTCCACGTTGTCCATCATATATTCATGACTGACTGTCTTGGACTCGGTCTGCGCGCTGATGCTTCCTGCATTGGCAAAAGTCAATGTAGCCACGCTCAACACACCGATGTTCACTTCCTTGAACAGGCAGTTAAACAATGAATAAGATTTGTTACTGAAGTGCTTGAAACGAAATACCGGACGCGGTAATGTTTGTTTCTTGTACATAAAATAACAAAAATAATTAAATAATTAATAATATCCGCCTTTTGGCGGACTGCAAAGATAAGAGGATTTTTAGGAATTTACGGCATACCGCCCTCCAAAAAATGAATGAGGACGGAGCAGTCCGTATCTGTTTTCCGGACACGGAAGTATCAATACGGATCTTATGGCCGAACAGATACGCACATACAAGAATCTGGCATACAGCGGCATAGAAAAGTGCCGTGTCGCACCATTTCTGATACGGTTTGCCATACAAATAAAAAATGAATCGTATCTCACCTGATGTTCCGATACGATTCATTTTACTAAACCTGAAAAAACAATCTTATCCTGTCTGATTATCTTATTTCCGACAATGGAATCTGCCTGTCATCACGGCTTTACCCGGATAACCGTAAATGAATATGGTGACATTTCATACTGGAAATCACGACTTACCGTCGTCGTCGTCACCGAAGGGCTGACGGCTGTTTCATCGGGTTTTCCGGACAGAACCGTCACTTCCGCATCTGAAGACCGGTCAGCAAGGAAAGCCATATCCAGACCGGCCTTGACACTCACCGGAAGCATATTGACAAGTTTCAGTATCACATCGCCGCTCTTCTTATCCTTCACCACCGACACGGCTATACGCTTGTGTACATTCTGACCATAACGTCCTTCGAGGGTCAGTTCGGACGGCAGATAGTCACTGCCCGAATTCTGTCCGAACATCTGCTGGACATAATAATCGGTGGTCAGTCTGACCTCTGTATTGGTGAAATAGATCAGATCAGGACGCCACTGCGTATAACCGTCCTTGGCCAGAAGCGGCGCATAGGAGGTCATGCTGACCACATCACCGTTACGCTCAACAGAAGTCAGGAACAGGGCGGTAGAAAGTGCAGTCTCCATGTTGTTGACCCGACCGGGTGCATGAGCCGCATACTCGCCTAAATAGACTTTGGATTTGGTGCGGTCGTAACGGTCGTAATAATCCTGATTGTAAATAAACCAGCCCGGAGAATTGTAATTATGCTCATCCACCATAGGCAAATCCAACTCGTCTGCAAACTTCCATCCCTCATCATAATCTGCCCCTTCACAGAAAGGACCAGACGTACCTATCACGGTAATATCGGGATAGTGCTTTTTGACGGCATCGTATATCATCCGGAAACGTTCCTTGAAAACCCGTGTAATCAGATCTTCATTGCCCAAACCGATATACTTCAGGTTGAACGGTTCGGGATGACCGGCCTTGGCACGCTCACGGCCCCACCTGGTCGTACGGGGATCGCCGTTGGCATATTCTATCAGATCCAGTACATCCTGCACATACTGATCCATCTCATCCATTGGAATACCTCCCTGCTGGCCGTGGGTCGTCACCAGATCCCTGGAATAATGACTCTTTCGGGTGGAATTCTGACATGGAACACCGGCTGCCACCACAGGAAGCGGCTCCGCACCGATATCCTCACAGAACTGGAAATATTCAAAATAGCCCAAGCCACGGGTCTGATGATAACGCCAGATATTGGGTGCCGGCTTACGGGCCTCAAGCGGTCCGATGGTTTCTTTCCAGTGATAGATATTATCCAGGCCGTCGCCATGTGCCAGACATCCTCCGGGGAAACGGACGAAACGGGGGTGAATATCCGCTATGGCCTGTGCCAGATCGGCTCTCAGACCGTTTTGACGTCCCTTGAATGTTTTTTGCGGAAAGAGGGAAATCATGTCGAGCGCATAGCTACCGGATGTCAGAGGCTGTATCACCAGTCTGGCCTTGGGCTCGTCGGCTTTGGATGTCAGGGTCAGCCCGCACTTTTTCCAGTCAGAAGACGACACGGTCAGACGGGAAGAAGCCAGAACCGTTCCATCCGGTCCCACCAGTTGCACGTTCCATTTGCTCTTACCTTTTCCCTCCATATTTCTGGCAAAGACAGAAAGGTCATATTTTTCGCCTTTCTTCACAGCCATACCGTCAAATCCGCCATTGATCAGGCTGGCACCGGGCTGCACCACTTTCAGAACCGCATAATGCGGATTGTTCTGATGCAATGGCTGGTCGGTCGCAATATCCAGACTCATTCCCTCTCCGTCGATCTGCCATGCATACCGGCTGTTCCAGTTCTTGTCCCTGTTGCCGTCGGATGCCGAATATTCAAAATCACGGTTCTGTACGAGTTCGGCATAAAGTCCGC
>OJNH01001310.1_pt1 | contig 20121 bp, 17 predicted proteins | sample 1597361 | NCBI WGS metagenome assembly OJNH01 (sample SAMEA2452136, study PRJEB22498) | human gut metagenome | biome: human feces; feature: human gut; material: feces | place: Australia | collected 2012
AGATGAAATTAAAATCTCAGATTTTAGAGAGTGGGCAGCTGAGGCTATTGAAAAAATTGGTGCAGTACAACAGTTTGAACACATTGTTTCAGGTGTAGAAGGTGCCCCAATTATCAAAATACACTGTCATCAAGCACAGTTACCTTGTAACCTACATAAATTACATCAAGTTGCATATTCTTTCAATTGTGATGGGCCTTGGTTTCCTATGAGGAAAGCTACAGGTTCATTTGCTGCTTGGGGATGTGATGAATGCTGTGATTGTGAGAAACCCGAAATATGGGTTAAGGATGAAGTATTAGTAAATCTAGTTGTAGATCTATACGGTAATATAGATAAAACCGAAGCTCTAGAAATGCTAAATACTAATAAAAACATGAAGACTATACTTAGGAATCTGATTAATAAACATACTATTAATTTAGATTATATGAGAGGTAATACAAGCACTAATCCTAATTGGGATTTACAGTATAGTATTAAACCCGGTTATATAATGACAAATGCACCATGTGGGTATCTGAAATTATCATATAGTGCTATACCTACTGATGAAGATGGGTATCCATTAATTCCAGATAGTGCTTCATATATGGAAGCAATTTACTGGTACATTGCACAAAAAATAGGATTTCAAAAGTATATAAGAGGCGAAATGAATCAACGTATATATTATGATATGCGTAATTCTTGGAACTTCTACTGTAAGCAAGCATATGCAGAAGCTATGCTACCTAATGAAGATGAATTAGAGTCTATTAAAAATACATGGAACAAGATACATACAGAATTTCTTGATCATAACACATTTTATAGTCATACTGGTTCTAGACAACATATATATAATGCTAATTAATTATGAATGCAAGAAGACAAACAAATACATTTTCTGGTGGCATGAATATGGACGTAGATTATTCTGTCTTAAAAGAAAATCAGTATATTTATGCTGAGAACATTCGTATATTAACGAATGAAGGGTCTTCTTTTGCAGCAATGCAAAATATAGAAGGGTTCCTAGCGTGTAGACCTTCTTCAAATTTGTCTGGCGAAACTATTATACATGTTACCACAATAAGAGATTGGGCGATTGTCTTTACTAAGATTAATGGTACAAATAACAATAATGTCTATAGAATTGATTTTTCTAGATCACAAGAAGAACCAATCGTGACGAAAGTAGTAACCAATAGACCTTTAGACATAACAGTTTCATCTAGTAATGTTGCTGCAATTAGTAGCGTATGTAGATGGGAAGCAAAAGATAATGTAAAAGTATATTGGGTAGATGGACATGCTCAAATCAAAGTAATAAATGTAGATGATAGCCATATAAAAAGTAATGAGAACATTACTTCAGATAACATAGTAATGTTACCAAAGGCTACATTAGCGCCATTTGAATTTAATGGATTTGGAACAGGTAGTTTAGAATCTGGAATGATACAGTACTGTTATCAATTGTTCAAAGTAAGAGGTACAGAATCTGCGATATCTCCACTTACTCCTCTTTATCATTTGAGTGATGGTGATCAAAAGACAAATTATAATGCTGTAAAAGGAAGTTCTAAAGGACAGAATACTGGTAAATCTATAAAACTACAAGTAAGAAACAATAGCACTGGATTTGATAGACTTAGGATAATCTCTTTATTCTATAAGGCAAAGAATGAAGTACCTGTAATATCTATAGTAGATGATATAGTTATTGGCACTGGTTCTGTAATAAACTATGAAGATAAAGGTGGTAGCTTAGTATCGGAATTAAGTATTGATGAATTTAATTCATTAGCCAATTACACATTTATACCTGAAGTAATAGAATCTAAAGATAATAGATTATTTGCTGCTAATCTTACTGAGGAAACATGGGATGTAGAATATGATGCTAGAGCATTTAGAGCTAATTCTTCTGGTAATGTATTATTGTTATCTAACTCTGGTTCTTCGTTAAACTTTGCTCTATCAGCATTAACTACTACAAATATACCTAAAGACCACGATTGTATATGCCCATTTAATGTAGACGGCAGTGCATACAAATACACTACTTCTCCAACAGGAGGATACATACAAGGTGGAAAAGGCAAGAATGTATCATATAGATTTATTACTACAGATTTACTAGAAGATGCATCTACTACATCTAGAGGAATGATAAATGAAGAATTTACATTCAATGCTTCTTCAAGATCACTTACTAGTTTAGGTATTAACTATGAAGGTAACGATAAATCAAATTCAATAAGTTTATCGTCTGGTAATAAGATACCAAACTATTCTAATGCCGAAATAGAGTCCAAAGTAAAAGGATATATGAGGGATGAGATTTATAGATTTGGTATTGTACTATACAATAAACAAGGTTTAGCGTCTCCTGTACATTGGATAGGTGATATAAGAATGCCATCTAATAAAGATTCTGGTTATAAGTTTTTTACTTCCAATGATGCTAGTGATTATGGATCTAATTTATCAGTTGTTACTAAACCTCTTGGCATTGAATTTGAAGTAAAGAATTTACCATCAGATGTGGTAAGATATGAAATAGTTAGATGCGAAAGAACTCTATCTGATAGAACTATATTAGCTCAAGGAGTAGTAAGTTGCATTACAAATTATGATAGAGACTCTAATATCTTAACACCATTCCCATATCTAGCTTATTCAAATAAGCATGGTTACTATGCAAAGACTCACAACAATGGAGATTTCCAATATACCTTTAACTTGTCAGATACACAATCTAATAATTATTTCATGTTTGTATCTCCAGAAATAGCAGTCAACAGAGAAAATGCTGATGCATTAATTGATAAGTTTCAAACAATTGAGAAGGTAGGGCATATGACATCCCCTATTACTGCGGATGGTGACTGGGGTATTACAGATGGATCTCTAAAAGTATTAGCGAATGCTAAATCTATAAAGTATGATGGTACTACAATAAAACCAACTAAATCATTAGGAGGTCAGTCTAGTAATGGTTATGTTGCTAATGGAGCAATAGTAATAAATAATGATGATTTCTATTCAGCGTTACTTGCTAAATACTATGGTTTATATGTTGAAAATGGTGTTCAATCTGCTGCAGTAGAAAGTGCAAAATATGCAGGGCCGAGCAGTCCTTGGTTAACGAATGGTGACCAGCCTTGGTATAATGCTGAAGCAGTAACCATTGGTGATAAAGTATATTATATTAATAGAAATAAATGTGTATATATTGCTGTTATTGGTAAAGAAGTTTTATCTAACGGACTAAATATAGTAGGTTCACATATAGATTCACCAAGACTTGATTTAAAACCTAATCCAATGTATGAAGATGATGGCTTTGCATATTTTAAAACACAATATTATGGTGGAATAAAAAAATATCAATGGACTACAATTCCACTTTCAATTCATGGTGTTATTATAAAGAAAACAGGTGAAAAAGTTGAAGTTAATATTGGAGAAGATGAAAGTGATCCAATATTTACAATAACTGATTTACTTCCACATTTAGCAAGAGAACAAGAAAAGAAAACCTTAGGTGATGGTATCGAAGGAGAAAACTTAGATTTATTAATTGGAAGTATTCCATTTGATGAAGAAAAGGACAGTATAAAATATAATATTCTTTCATTATTAAATGAAAAATATGGAATAAAAGAAACTGATTTTTTAAGTTCTGAACTTGAAATAGTTCCAGCATTTAAAGCAAGAAGTTTAGGATTTGATAAATCAATGGTTGCAGCATATGGTCAAGATGATAAAGTATGCTCTTATTGTAATTTAGAGGCAATATTAAATACTCAAAATCCTGAAAAAACATGTGTAACAATTTTAGCTGATAAAGAAGAAATAGGAAGTGTTGGAAATACTGGAATGCGTTCTGAAACATTTGATATGTTTATAAATGAACTATTAAATAAAAAAGATGAAAATCATCCAGGAGCATTAAATAAAGTATATAATAATTCTAAAATGTTATCTGCTGATGTAGATGCTGGATATGACCCAATATATAAAGATGCATCAGAAGTAAATAATGCATCATTCTTAGGAAGAGGTATTGTTTTAAATAAATATACTGGCTCAAGAGGTAAATCAGGTGCAAGTGATGCGAACGCTGAATATATGGCGTATGTTAGAAATATATTAGAAAAAAATAACATAAAATATCAAGTATCAACACTAGGTAAAATTGATTTAGGTGGTGGTGGAACTATTGCCTATATCCTTGCAGATAAAGGAATAGAAGTAGTGGATGCTGGTATTGGAGTACTTTCGATGCATGCACCTTATGAAGTAACTAGTAAATTTGATATTTATTCAGCATATAAATTTTATTATAAATTCTTTATGGACTAGATATTTCTAGTCCTTTTGTGTTATTATTGTTATAGTAGGTGAAAAAGTATGAGTAATATAGAAGAATTAATAATAAGAAGAAAAAAAGAAAATATTGTATTAAACGTTATAATAATTATTATCTGTTTAATAAGTTTAATATTTTTTGGTAATGATTATGAAAAAGTTTTATATAATGATTATTTTGTAATTAATAGTAAAGAATCTTTAGAAGAAGCAATTAAAAATAAAGAAAGATATGCTGTGATGGATTTGCAAAATTCTAATCTTGAGATGTATTCTTTAAAAGATATAAAAACAAATGAACAATTAAATTTATATACATTAACATATGATAATAAAAAAGTTATGATATTTTTAAGAAATAATACAGCTTTGACAAGCAAAGTTTATTTAAATATCGAATCATTAGATGGTAATAAAATTAGCATTGAAAAACTATTAAATAATGGAGAATACTATAATAAAATATTGACAAATGAAAATTTTACGCTTAATAGAAATATTGATTTAATAAAAATGTGTGTTTTTGTGTTATTAATTATATTGTCTATTATTTTGATAATTTTTGATATTATTTACTATAAGAACCCTAAAAAGACAATTAAATACAAAAAGTATATGAAAAAACTATATATATGATAGTTTTTTTTATTTTTTTATGTTAAAATTATTGTGGTGAAGAAAAATGAATAGAACAGAACTTAGAAAAAAAATAATGACAATTTTATATCAAATATTTTTATATCAATCAAATCATATTGATTATAAGGTAGAAGATGTTATAAAAGAATCTGTACCTTTAGAAAATGAATTTGTAAATGAAATAGTAAATGGTGTACTTGAATATAAAAATGATATTGATAGAATTGCAAATAAACATTTAAAAGATTGGACAATTGATAGACTTGGTAAAACTGATCAAGCTATTTTAAGAATGGGTATTTATGAACTAGTTTATACTGATACTCCAGAAATAGTCGCAATTAATGAAGCAGTAGAACTTGCTAATGAATATTCAGATGAAAAAGTAAAAAGTATGATTAATGCTGTACTTGATAGTATATATCATGGAGAAGATAATGAATAATAATTATATCACTGTTGGTGCTCTAACAAGATATATTAAATATAAAATAGATAATGATGTTAATCTTCAAACTGTTTATATAAAGGGTGAGATATCAAATTTTAAACATCATTCAAGAGGTCACTTTTATTTTACTATTAAAGATGAAGAATCAAGAATTAATGCAATTATGTTTGCAAGTAGTACAAAAAATATAAATTTTGAACCAGTAGATGGAATGAAAGTACTAGTAAAGGGAAGAATAAGTGTATTTGAACAAACTGGTAACTATCAAATATATGTAACTGATATGACAGAAGATGGTGTTGGAAATCTTTATGCATTATATGAAAAATTAAAAAAACAACTTGCCTCTGAAGGATTATTTGATCAAAAATATAAAAAAGAAATACCAAAAATTCCAAAGAAAATAGGTGTTGTTACAGCGCCTACTGGAGCTGCTATTAAAGATATTATTTCAACTATTAATAGAAGATATCCACTTTGTGAAGTAATATTATTTCCATCTTTAGTTCAAGGTAAAGAAGCAAAAGATGATATAGTAAAAAATATAAAAATAGCAGATACATATAATCTTGATACTTTAATTGTAGGTAGAGGTGGAGGATCACTTGAAGATTTATGGGCTTTTAATGAAGAAATAGTTGCAAGAGCAATATTTGAGTGTAAAACACCAGTAATTAGTGCTGTAGGTCATGAAATTGATTTTACCATAGCTGATTTTGTTGCGGATTATAGAGCAGCAACTCCAACAGGAGCAGCCGAAGTATCAGTTCCATCAAAAGAAGAATTAAAAAAACTTATCAATCAATATAGAATAAGAATGACAAAAAATATAAAAATAAAAATAGAAACTGATAAAAAATATTTAAATAAAATAATGGATAGTTATATTTTAAAAAGTCCTATGAGTATATATGAAGTAAAAGAAGAAAAACTATCTAATTATATAGAAAGAAGTAAAAATGTAATTTTAAATATTATTAATTCAAATAAAATAAAATTAGATTCTATAAAATCAAGTTTTATATTTACAAGTCCAATTAAAATGATTGAGAAAAAGTATAATGATTATAATGTTTTAGTTAATAAACTTGAAATATTAAATCCATTAAATACTCTAAAAAGAGGTTATTCAATAACTAAGAAAGACAATAAGATATTAACAAGTATTAAAAATATTAAAACTAATGAAATGATTGAAGTAAATTTAAGTGATGGAATAATTAATGCTAAAGTAAATGAAATAAAGGAGAATTATAATGAGTAAAGAAGAAAAAAGTTTTGAAGAAAAATTAAGTGAACTTGAAGTAATTGTTAAAGAACTTGAATCAGGCAATGTTGATCTTGATAATGCAATTAATAAGTATACTGAAGCTATGAAAATTGCAAGTGACTGCTCTAAAAAGTTAGATGAAGCAGAAAAAGCAGTTAATAAAATAGTAAATGAAAACGGTACAATGTCTGACTTTAATGTAGAAGAATAAAATTTTTATTTAGAGGTTTCATATGGAGATAAATGGTAAAGAAGTAAAAATAAATAGAAAAGATGCTGTCGTTAGAGATTTTGATAAACAATATTGTGAGTTACTTAAAAAGATACTTGAAGAAGGAGAATTATTTGAAAATAGAACCGGTGTAGATACTTTAAGTATTCCTGGTGGTGGATATGTATTTGATGTAGGTAATGAATTTCCTATCTTAGAAAGTAAAAAAATAATGTTAAAAAATGCTCTTAGTGAACTACTTTGGATTTATCAAGCACAAACTAATGTTGTATCTTGGTTAAGAGAAAGAGGCAATAACATATGGAACGAATGGGAAGTAGATTCTGATGGAATATACAGAATATATGAGTCTACTACCGAAGAATATGATGAAGATAAAGAAGTAAATGTATATGATTTAGATGGTAATATTATAATAGGAATGAAGGCTAAATCAAATATTGAAGGTAAAAATATAAAGGCGGCAAAATATTTTGGAAAAGAATTTGCTGGTACAATTGGTACTGCTTATGGTTATATAATTAAAAAGTATAAAAGACTTGATTATGTCATTAATGCTCTTATTAATAATCCTCATGATAGGAGAATGGTAATAAGTTTATGGCAAGATGCTGATTTAAGAACAGCAGTACTTCCATCTTGCGTATGGAGTAATGAATATAAGGTTTATAAAGGAACGCTAAATTGTTTTGTTGATCAAAGAAGTGCAGATGTTCCTCTAGGTCTTCCATTTAATATAAGTCAGTATGCAATTTTAATGTTGCTTCTTGCTAAAGTATCGGGTTTACAACCTGGTAAATTATATTATAATATTGCTGATGCACATATTTATGTTAATCAAATAGATGGAATTAAAAAACAACTTACAAATTATGAAAAAATGCTTAAATTTGAAAAAATTATTAACGAAAATAGTGATATTTATTTAGAAGAATTTTATAATGCACTTAAATCTACTAAAGAGGAAAAGGAAGAATATTTAAATAATAATCCTGATAATGAAGAAGCACAAGATGAATTTAATGACGCAAAAAAGGATCTTCAAATTTTTGAACTAATGATAACTAAAAAGAAACCAACATTAGAACTTGCAGATAAAAAAGATTTTTATGAATTTAGTAATGAAGTAAATAATGGCAAAGAATACCTAAAAGAAAATGTTACAGGAAATGAAGATATAAAATTATTAAATTATTCTTCAGCACCTTTTATTAAAATGCCAGTTGCGCAGTAGTAAAAAATGCCAAAAAAATTGGTATTTTTTTATTGCTATATTATTTTTTTAAATAATCATAATAATAATGTAATCCGGATTACAAAGGAGCTTAATTATGAAATTTAAAAAATTTTTTTTAACGCTTCTAATTTCATTAATTATTATACCAATAAATGCATATGCTTATTCAGACAAATTGATTGTTGGCGGAAATAATATTGGTATAGAGGTTAAAACTAAAGGAATATTAGTTATTGGTACATACGAAATAAATGGTGAATATATCAATAAAGATTCTAATGTGAAAGCAGGAGATTATATAACCAAAGTAAATAATAATAAAATAGAAAGTATAAATGATTTTACAAGTGAAATTAATAAAGACGATGATAAGACAAAAATAGATATAGAATATAATAGAAATGGTAAGAGTTATACAGGTTCTTTAAAACTAGTAGAATCAAATGGTGAATATAAAACAGGTTTATATGTTAAAGATACTATAAATGGTGTTGGGACACTTACATTTATAGATCCAAACACTAAAATATTTGGAGCATTAGGTCATGAGATTGCAGATAAAAATACAGAAAGTACTTTAAATATAAATGATGGTTCAATATACTACTCATATATTACCGGAATTACTAAAAGTGAAAATGGTAATCCAGGTGAAAAGGAAGCTACTTATGATGATAAGTTAAAATATGGGGTAGTTAAAGAAAATACTAAAAGCGGAATATTTGGTAATTATACAAGTGATATAGATAATAGTAAGTTATATGATGTTGCTAAAAAAGGTGATGTAAAACTAGGTAATGCAAAAATACGTACAGTATTAAATGGTGAAGAAATAACAGAATATAATATTGAAATAGAAAAGATTAATTTAAATGATAAGACTAAAAATATTGTGTTTAAAATAACAGATGAAAATTTACTTAATAAAACTGGTGGTATTGTGCAAGGAATGAGTGGATCACCTATAATTCAAGATAATAAAATAATAGGTGCAGTAACACATGTTATTGTAAATGATTGTACTAAAGGATACGGAATATTTATAACTAATATGCTAGAGGAAGCAGAAAACTAAAAGGAGAAAAAATCTCCTTTTTTATTAAATATAGATATTAAATTGACAAATTTGAAATTTATGGTATTATATTTCTGATAAATTTTTAAAGATGAAGGAGATTATTTATGGATAATGGATTATACTCTTTAAACGAAGAAAGAATTAGAGAATTAATTTGTAAATACGAAAATGTTGATACCAAAAATATTAAAGATTATTATGATATTAGAAAATATAAAATGGATCAATGCGAGTTAAAATTAAGACTAATTTTAAAAAAATATTATAATGGTAAAAAAATAACTAAAAAAGATAAAAAGTTAGCGAGTGGTTATGTTATGTTTTCTAGTCAAAAATTAATTGACCATGTTTTGACAGATCCTGATGATTATGTAACAGAAGCACTTATTATAAATTATGGTTCAGGTGATTTTAACAATGAAGAAGAGGATATTTTAAAGAAAATTATGCATTAAGAAAATTTAAAAAAGAATTAGAGGAGGAGAATTTATGATAAAAATATATAAAACAAATGAAACTAATATGATTGAAAGAATAGATGAAGTTATTGATAATTGCTGGATTGATTTAGTTTCACCAACAAAAGAAGAAATAGAATTAGTTTCATTAAAAACTGGAATTGATAAAGATCTTATTTTAAAAATGCTAGATGAAGAAGAAACTCCAAGATTTGAAAAAGAAGACGATTCAACTTTGATTGTAATAGATTCACCATATATTGGTGATGATAATGTTAAATATTCAACTCTTCCTCTTGGAATAATTACTGGTAGTAATAAACATATACTTACAATATCATCGCAAAAACTAGAAGTTTTAAAACTTTTTAAAAGAGGAAAAATAAAAGATATAAATACATCGCTTAGATCAAGACTTACAATTCAAATATTATATGAAAATGCTAAATTATATTTAAAATACTTAAGAATGATAGATAAAGAAATTGATAAAACCGAAAAAGAATTACATAGTTTATCAGAAAATGAAGAACTTATTAATGTACTTAATATTGAAAAAAGTTTAGTATATTTTATTACATCTTTAAAAGAAAATAAAAGAGTTATTGAAAAGATTAATAGAGGAAATGTTATTCCTATGTATGAAGAAGATTTAGACCTTTTAGAAGATGCTTCAATAGAAAATGAACAAGCAAGTGAAATGGCTAATATTTATAGAGAAATATTAAGCAGTGTATCAGATACATATGCAACTTTAATTTCTAACAATTTAAATATTGCCATGAAAATATTAACAAGTATAACAATTATTTTCTCAGTTCCAACTATGGTAGCATCTTTTCTTGGCATGAATGTTCATCTTGGAATTATTTCTGATTTAAAATACGGTTTTTTAATTATAATTGGTTTTTGCGTTATTGTATCAATTATAATTGCACTTATATTTAAAAAGAAAAAATTATTATAAGACTTATGGTCTTTTTTTATTGCACCAAAAAATATATTTGAATAACTTATTAATAGAAGGTGTTAAAATGATTAAACTAATTAAAGAACAAATTAAACTTATAAAAGAAAAAGACCCTGCGGTTAATAGCATTTTCGAAGCATTATTATATCCAAGTTTAAAAGTACAAATTTATTATAAAATATCACATTATTTATATTTAAAAAAACATTATTTTTTAGCAAGATTAATATCAGAAAAGGCAAAAAGAAAAACAGGTATTGAAATTCATCCCGGTGCTAAAATAGGTAAAAGATTATTTATTGATCATGGTTTTGGCGTTGTTATAGGAGAAACTGCTATTATTGGTGATAATGTAACGATTTATCATGGTGTTACCTTAGGAGGAACAGGCAAAGAAAAAGGTAAAAGACATCCAACTATAGAAAATAATGTAATGATAGGGGCATCTGCTAAAGTACTTGGAAATATTGTTATTGGTGAAAATTCTAAAATAGGTGCAGGAGCAATAGTTTTAAATGACATACCAAAAAATGTAACTGCAGTAGGCGTTCCAGCAAAAGTTGTTAAAACGAATGATATTTCTTTTGACAAAGAAAGAATAAATGAAATAATAAAACTTTTATAAAATCTTATTGTATATTTTTTATGTTGTGTTATAATATTTTTACATTGATTGACTTGCCAAGTGTCAATAGTAAAATTTGGTCGATAATTTATATTTTTAGGCAAGAAAAATATATCTATTCGGGTACACTTTATTAAAGGTGTACTCTTTTTTTATTAGGAGGATAATTTAATATGAATGAAATTATATAATGCTAAAACAAAAGTGTTAAAACGGGTAATAAAGAGACATATGAATAAGTTCCCAGAAAGATATATGTTTCAATTAACGAAGAATGAATTTGATAACTTGAAGTCCCAATTTGGGACTTCAAACTTGAATAATTATTATGTTTTTTGAAAAATACCATATGTATTTATAGAATAGGGGATTGCAAGAAAGTAATAATAAAAATAATTAAAGATAGGAGGATAATTTAACATGAATGAAATTATAGAAGCAGAAACCATAAACATAGAAGATATGATATATGAAATAAGAGGGAAGCAAGTAATGTTAGATTCTGATTTGGCAAGATTATACGAATGTACAAATGGAACTAAAACTATTAATCAAGCAGTTAAGAGACATATAAATAAGTTTCCAGAAAGATATATGTTTCAACTTAATGAATTAGAATTTAAAAATATTTGCGGTCCCAAATTGGGACCGCAAGTTAATAAAATTCGAACAATGCCATATGCATTTACAGAACAGGGAGTCGCAATGCTTGCTACTATACTTAAAACACCTGTTGCAGATATTGTTAGTATGAAAATAATTGATGCATTTGTTTATATGAAAAGGTATTTATCATTTGAAAATAAAAATTCAATAATATTAAATCATGAAGAAAGAATTTTAAAATTAGAAGAATTTTTTGATAAGTTAAATGAAAAAGAGAAGATTAATGCAATATTTTACGAAGGACAAATATATGATGCATATTCACTACTAATTGATATATTTAAAGAAGCAAAAGAAGAAATAATTATAATAGATAATTATGCGGATAAAAGTATTTTAGACATGATTACAAATCTAAATGTAAAAGTAACTATCGTTACAAGAAAATTTAATTTATTAAAAGATTTAGATATAAAAAAATATAATAAACAATATCATAATTTAAAAGTAATATACAGTGATAAGTTTCATGATAGATTCGTAATAGTTGATAAAAAGGTATTATATCATTCAGGCGCATCATTTAAAGATTTAGGGAATAAATGCTTCGCAATTAATAAAATAGAAGATAATGAATATTTAAAGAATATACTAAAAAAGATAAAAGAATAAAAAATGTGAATTTAACAAAATATGATTTGTTTAAGTTAAACCTGAGGTCGCAAATTGCGACCTCAAGTTGGAATATTTTAAAATTAATAAATAGTTAAAAGGATGCATAATAAAAAGTTTCTAGATAAATTCATAAAAAGTTTTAAAATATAGACTATAATAATTATTTATGATATAAATTATATTGACTAATATTATAAAAAAATTAAGTTATTATTTAGAAAAAATACAAAAGTATATGGTGGTAAATATGGATTATAATGATATTAAAAATATTGATATAAGTAAAATAGATAAAAATAAATGTTTTTTACATTATACAAACAAGAATAATATTGATAGTATATTTAAATTTGGATTAGAACCTAGAATCGGTAAAAATTCGATGGCAATAGAAAAAAGTAAAAAAATCTTTTTTACAGAAGGGTTTGATAATACACTTATTTTAATGGATGCCTGGATTAAATGGTTAGTTTTAAGACCAAAAAATAATTTTATTTATAGATGTGGTACATTTTTTATGACAAAATCATTTTTTCCAAAAGTTATAGTTGATACTATATTTAAAAATTGGATAAAAAGTGATAGAAGAATAGAGTACGCTTGTAAAAAACTCAATAATATTTTAAATGAAAGTGTTTTTTTACTTTTAGATTTAAAAGAAAATATAGATTTTAAATATAATGATATTGATGAAGTTAAAAATCAAAAATTTTCAAGAAAACAACTAAAATATGTATACACATATTGTGATAATATAGAAGATAATACTATTGAAAAATGGAATATGCATACATTATCTAATAAGAAAATAGAAAAAGAAAAAATAACATTACTAAAATTAAATAAATCATTTAATGCAAATGATTTATTAGAATATATGTATAATCAATCAAGCCTTAATTTTTCTTTAAATCTTCCATTTTTATACAAATACATTAATGAATATATATTAAGAAAATAATAATATATTGCATCTATTTATTTCTAAATATTTTTTTAACCTTAATGTAATTAAATACAGTAACATAGATTATATTTACAACTGTAGCAATTACTAAAGGATATAATCCAATTTTGAAGAATGATAAAATAATAATTAATGCAATTTTTATAATACTTCCAACAAGAGTACTATGCATTGCATCTTTTGCTTTATCAAGTGCTTGCATTACAGATACTAAAGGTGTTTGAATATATAATAGTAAGAAAAATGGTGCGAGTTTTCTTATGTATGAAACACCTTCATTGGTGTTATATATAAGTTTCATAAAAATTTCAGGGAATATCATTAAAATTATAGTAAAGAATAATCCAATAGCAAATGATAATAATAATGATTGCTTAATTTTTTTCTTAACATAAGGTATTTTATTATTTGCGTATCCGTTTGAAATAACAGGTAATGTAGCTTGACTTATTGCCATTGTAAAGAAAGATGGAAGAAGTAGTAGAGGCATAACATATCCAGTTAAAACGCCATATTCATATGTAATATAATTAGTTGTATAACCATTCATTAAAAGAAAACTAGTTAAAACAATTGGCTCTAAAAAATAACCAATAGTACCAATTATTCTAGAACCTGTTGTTGGAATAGAAATATTTAAAACATCCTTAATAATAATTTTTTCAGGTTTTAACATTTCTTTAGTAATTTTTATTTTTCTAGGTAAGAAGAAATATAAAATTATTATAGATGTTGTTTCACTAATTACATTCGATAAAATAAGAAATGTAACACTTACTCTTGGCTCATAATTAGATAATAGGGGCAAAAATATTATGTTTAAAATAATTCTAACAACTTGTTCAAAATTATTTGAAAGAACATGTGGGAACATATTTTCTTTCCCAAAGAAATAACCTCTTATTATTCCAGATAAACTTATAAATGGAAGAGTAAGACCAATACACATTATTGGAAATGAGAGACTATCATTATGAAGAAATTTAGCAATTAATGGAGATATAAAAATAAGAAGTATCATTAGAAAGAATGTAGTACATATTGATATAAAAATAGATGAAAATACAATTTTTTTATTATCTTTTTTATTTTCTGATACTATTTTACTAACAGATATAGGAAGTCCACCTTGAGCAAGTGTTATAAACAAATTAAATGTTGGCATTATAAGCATATAAAGTCCAAGAGTTTCTGTTCCAATTATTCTAGTAGTTATTATTTTTATAAGCATTCCAAGTACTTTAGTCAAAAATCCACCAATTAGTAAAATTAAAGTACTTTTAATAAATTTACTCATTTTCATTAATTTTGCCTCCAAAAATAACATTTATATAATAAATATATGCTTTTACCTCTTTAAAAATGGGTAATTTTTTTGTATAATTATATTGCGAGGGCAAAAATGGTGACTAAATATGGATATTGAATTTAAAAGTGCAAGAGAATTATATATGAAAGTAATTCCTGCATTAAACACAAAAAGAAGAATATTAAATAAAAAAGGAATAAAAATAAGTGATAAAGAAATATTTGAATATCTAGTAAAAAACATATGGTCAACAAAAGAAGGATTAGCACTTTGTGATATAGTAAATGATATACTTAGTACTAATGATGATGTATTTAGGAAGGTGAAAGAATGAATGTAATGGTAGTAATTTTAATAAGTTTAATTTGCTATTTAGCGCTATGTTTTGTCTTGTCAAAAATATTTGCAAAAATAAATATTAAGAAAGGATATGCTTATATACCATTTTTTAACTTTGTTAAGCTATTAGAAAAAGCAGATTTGAAGTGGTATTATATATTTGGATTTTTAATTAGTCCTATTAATATATGGTTTTCTGTATACTTTAATATAAAACTTGGTAAAAAGTTTAATAAAAGTAATGGATTCATAGTAGGAATGATATTACTTCCTATAATTTTCTATATAATACTTGCATTTAATAAAGATAAATATGACTCAAAAGTAGTATATGAAAAAAGTGGATTTAAACTTGCAACTGTACTTGTTTCAGTGTTAACAGTAGCATGTTTTGCAACAGTTTCAATACCATTTATCTTTAATAGCATTACAAAAGGTCTTGATTTAGCAGGTGGATTTGAAATACTTTATAAAGTAACATCAGCAGATGATAAAACAAAAAAACTAACTAAAGAAGACTTAGAAAGTGCTTATAAAACAATGGTTAGAAGAATTGATAAACTAGGTGTATCAGAACCAGAAATATCAATTGAAGGAAATGATAAAATAAGAGTAAAACTTGCAGGAGTTAAAAATCCAGATGAAGCAAGAGATTATATTACTGTTACTGGTGAATTAACATTCAGAGATAGTAGTGATAATAAATTAATGGATAAATCAGTTATATCTGGAGCAAAAGTTTCAGCAGATTCTGATGGCAATCCAGCAATACTTTTAAATGTAAAAGATAAAGATTTATTTTATGAAACAACAAATAAAATAAGTCAAACAAGTGATAAATTAATAGTTATATGGCTTGACTATGATAAATCATCAGGTGATAGCTATAAAACATCAAAAGACAAATGCGGTGACTTTGAAGATGAAAATACAGTAAAATGTTTATCAGCTGCCACAGTTAAAGAAGGATTTAGTAGTAATGTTATAATACAAGGTAACTTTACTTATGATCAAGCAAAAACACTTGTTGATTTAATTAATTCAGGATCATCAAATGTTAAATATGAAGAAATATCTTCTAAAACAGTAACTGCAGAATTTGGTACAAATTCACTTTATAAAACAGAAATAGCATCTATAATTGGAGTTGCTGCTATTATAGTATTTATGATATGTTTCTATAGATTTTCAGGACTTATATCATCACTTTCAATACTTATTTATACATCACTTGTATTCTTAGTATTCTATTTAATAGATGGTGTACTTACTCTTACTGGTATAGGAGCATTAGTTCTTGGTATTGGTATGGCAGTTGATGCGTGTGTTATTACAAATGAAAGAATAAAAGAAGAATTAAGAAAAGGCAAAAGTCTTAAAACAGCATTTATTAATGGTAATAAAGAATCATTCTCATCAATATTTGATTCGAATGTAACAACATTAATAATCGCACTTATATTATTTGCATTTGGTGAAAGTTCTGTAAAAGGATTTGCTACAATGCTTATAATTAACTTAATAATGACAATGCTTATAATTGTAATTATTAATAGATTTATTACAAAATTATTTGTTAATACAAAGTTCTTTGATAATAAAACAAAAGCATTTGTTAATTATGATCCAAATAAAGAAGTAAAGAAGAGTAATTTTAATTTTGCAACTAACTTTAAAGCACATTTTATCGCACCAATAATTGTATTTGTGTTAGCAGTAATAGTAACAATAATTACAGGTGTAAACCTTGGTGTTGATTTTAAAGGTGGATCTGATATATCAGTAGTATCTAATAGTAAAATAAATCCAAATGAAGTTGAAAAGAGTGTTCAAGATTTAGGATACAAGGTATCAGATGTAACTACTCAAAATGATAGTACAGTATACGTTAAAGTAGAAGATGTATTAACTGAAAATGAAATTAAAACAACACAAAATAAATTAGAAGATAAATATGATGCAAAAATAGAAATTGCAGTTGTATCAAATGTTGTAAAAAGAGATTTGATTAAAAACGCAATTATAGCATTATTATTTGCATTTGTTGGTATAGCACTTTATATTTCATTAAGATATAAATTTAGTTATGCAGTTAGTGCTCTTATTGCACTTGCGCAAGATATAATAATGATGTTCTGTTTATTCTCAATATTTAATATTGAAATAAATACTATGTATATTGCAGCTATTCTAACAATCGTTGGTTACTCAATAAATAATACAATAGTAATATTTGATAGAATAAGAGAAAATATGAAGATAATGAAACTAGAAAATAAAAAATCAAAAGAAGATTATGACAAACTAGTTGATACAAGTATTAAACAAACATTATTTAGATCAATTAATACAACAATTACAACAATGCTTCCAATAATTACATTGTTACTATTTGGAGCAAGAGAAATATTTGAATTTAACATTGCTATATTATTTGGTTTAATCGCAGGAGCTTATTCATCAGTATTCTTATCTGCACAAATTTGGAGAAGAATAGAGCTTAGACCAAAGAAAGAAAAGAAAACTACAAAAAAAATAATAAAAAGAATAATAAAAAAGAGAAAAAACAACCAGAAGAATTACTAGTTAAAGGAATAAATTCTTAAAATAAGGGAATGATTAAATGAAAAAAGAAATAAGTACACTTGATGAATTAATTGAAGCAGCATCCTATATAACAAATGTTGATGAAATTGATACAATCAAAAAAGCATATGAATTTGCATACAATGTTCATAAAGGTGAAAAAAGGCTTTCAGGGGATGATTATATTCTTCATCCTCTTAATGTTGCTTATATTCTTACAAGTTTATATGCAGATAGTGATACACTAGCAACTGCGCTTTTACACGATGTAATTCATAAAGGAAATAGTACAATAGAAGAAGTACAAAAAAACTTTTCAAAAGAAATAAGTACGTTAGTTGAAGGTATTACTACAATTAATAAACTTTCATTATCTGCTGAAAATGAAAGTATGATTAATTACTACAAGAAAATACTTGTAGGTCTTGCTGAAGACGTTAGAATAATTATTATTAAACTTGCTGAAAGATGCCATAATATGAGAACACTTTGGGCAATACCTAAAGAAAAACAAAGATTAAAAGCAAAAGAAACTCTTGAAATACTTGCGCCAATTGCACATAGATTAGGTCTTTCATATATAAAGGCAGAACTTGAAGAATTATCTTTAAAATATTATAAGCCAGAAGCCTTTGATCAAATAGAAGAAGAACTAAATAGTACAAAAGAAGAAAGAGATAAATCTGTTGAAGAGATGAAAAAAAGAGTTTCTGATATTTTAATAGAGAATAATATTGAATTTGAAATAAAAGGTAGAGCAAAAAGTATATATTCAATATATAACAAACTTCAAAAAGGTAAAAAATTATCAGATATATATGATATTTATGCACTTAGGGTTATAGTAAATACTAAAGCTGAATGTTATCAAGTTTTAGGTTTAATTCATGCAAAATATAAACCTTTACCTAAAAGATTTAAAGATTATATTGCAAACCCAAAAACAAATATGTATCAATCACTTCACACAACAGTATTTGGTTTTGATGGTAAACCATACGAAATACAAATTAGAACATTTGAAATGGATAAGGTTGCAGAAAGAGGTATCGCATCACATTGGTCTTATAAAGAACAAGGTAAAAAAATACAAAACTCTATGGAGCAAAAACTTCAAGTATTTAGAAATATAATGGAACTTAATTTATATGATGTTTCAGATGAAGATTTTGTTAAATCTGTACAAAATGAAGTACTTGGTGAAAATATATATGTATATACTCCAAAAGGAGATGTATTTGAACTTCCTAAAGGCGCAACTCCAATAGATTTTGCATATAGAGTTCATACTAAAATAGGTGAGACTATGGTAGGAGCGATTGTAAATGATAATATTGTTCCACTTGATTATGAACTTCATACAGGTGATATAGTAAACATTAAAACAAATAAAAATTCTAAACCATCACAAGAATGGCTTTCTATTGTAAAATCTAGTCAAACAAAGAATAAGATTCGTGCATTCTTCTCTAAGATAGATAAAAAAGAAGCAATAGAAAAAGGTAAAGATTTATTATTAAAGGAAATAAGAAGAAAGAAAATAGTAATAAATGAATTTAATGAAACTATTCCAGATATTTTAAAAGAATTAAAAATAGAATCAGAAGATGATTTATATTATTCTATTGGTACTGCAAAACTTTCACCTAATACAGTAATAAATATATCAATAAAAGAAGAAGTAAACAAAGAAGAATTTATATTATCTAAATTATCAAAAAGAGAAGTTAAAGATATAGAACTTAAAAATGATATTTTAGTTAGTGGTATTGATAATATAAAAGTATCACTTGCAAACTGTTGTAAACCAGTTAAAGGTGATAAAATAGTTGGCTATATATCAAGAGGTAATGGAGTTATTGTTCATACTAAGAATTGTTACAATTTAAGACATATGGATGATAGAATTATAGATGTTAGTTGGAATAAAGAACAAGTGCAAAAGTATAAAACTAATATATCTATAGTATCAGAAAAATTAGAAAATGTATTGCTTGATATAATAACTAAGACAAATAACTTAAATATAAGTATTACAAAAGTTGATACAAAACAAAAAGAAAATGAAACTATTTTTAACTTAATAGTTGAAGTAGATAATATTGATACTTTAAATAAATATATGACACTTTTAAAACAAAATTCTAGCATTATAAGTGTAGAGAGATCAATGAATTAATGTATAGTGTAAAGGTTACCTTAAAAGGTAACTTTTTTCTTTATAATAATTGAAAATAAAGAATATAAATGTTATTATAATATTATAGGAAAATAGGTGAAAAGTATGAGTAAACAAAAGAAAAAAGGATTTACATTA
>OJNH01001322.1_pt1 | contig 19970 bp, 10 predicted proteins | sample 1597361 | NCBI WGS metagenome assembly OJNH01 (sample SAMEA2452136, study PRJEB22498) | human gut metagenome | biome: human feces; feature: human gut; material: feces | place: Australia | collected 2012
AAAAAAGTGGAAATCACAAGTTCAAACACTTGTAAATGGAGTTAAAGTATTCAGTCTTCTCTAAAGACAGTATCAAGCTCGATGAATCACAACGTTACTCTACAGGCCTTGGTCGCCCGGTATACGGTGGCGGCGGCATTATGCCCGACGTATTTGTTCCGCAAGATACTACCGGAGTAACCTCCTACCTGTCGACAGTATTAAACAAAGGGCTGACCATTCAATTCACTTTCCAATATACGGATAATAATCGCGAAAAGATGAGTCAATACGATACGGAAGAGGCATTGGTAAATTATCTTCGTCAGCAAGGATTAGTCGAAAAATTTATCCGCTACGCAGAAACCAAAGGGGTAAAAAGAAGAAATATCCTGATCCAGAAATCATACAAATTGCTGGAGAAAAACATTCTCGGAAATATCGTCTATAACATGTTAGGGAAAGAGGCTTACATCAAATACTCCAACCAGACAGACCCTACCGTAAAGAAAGGGCTGGAATTACTTGAAAAAGGAGAAGCTTTCCCCAAAGCACCGGTTATTACCGAAGAACCGGAAACCCAAAATAAAAATGAAAGAAAGGAAAAGAAAACTGCGAAAGTGGATAGCACAGGAGAAAACCCGGTATTGCGACTCTACGCTGAAAGATCTTTCTGCTGATATACTTGCCAACCTCGAAAAGCATCCGGCTTTCGAGGCGGCAACTACGCTATTACTTTATCACTCATTGAAGGACGAGGTGCAAACCCACTCCTTCATTGAGAAATGGAGTAAAAAAAAGACCATTATTTTACCTGTCGTCGTCGGAGAAGAACTGGAACTGCGTCTCTATACCGGTCCTCAGGATTTAGCTATCGGCGCCTATGGGATTGCCGAACCTACCGAAAGGTATTTACCGATTATAAAGCCATCGATCTGGCCGTTATTCCGGGAATGGCTTTTGACAAGGATGGCCATCGCTTAGGAAGAGGCAAAGGTTATTATGATAAACTCCTCCCCTACATTCCGGCAGTCAAGATCGGAATATGTTTCCCGTTTCAGTTGATCGAAGAGGTGCCTGCCGAACCGTTCGACATCTGCATGAATACAATTATAACAAAATGAAAACTAATTATCACACCCACACCACCCGCTGCCTCCATGCGACAGGGAGTGACGAAGATTATGTTTTAAGCGCCATCAAAGGCGGCTATCAAGAACTCGGTTTTTCCGATCATACTCCATGGAAATATCGAACCGGCTATCTATCCGGTATCCGCATGACTCCCGAAGAATTTCCCGAATACGTACAAAGTATCCGCACATTACAAGAAAAGTACAGAGACCGTATCAGCATAAAATTAGGCTTGGAGTGTGAATATTTCCCCGAATATATTCATTGGTTGAAGGAGTTGGTTCGTGAGTACAAACTGGACTATATCATTTTCGGCAATCATCATTTCCACACAGATGAGAAGTTTCCCTATTTCGGACATGGCACTACCACACAAGACATGCTCGACCTTTATGAAGAAAGTTCCATTGAAGGAATGGAAAGTGGATTATTTGCCTATTTTGCCCATCCGGATCTCTTTATGCGCTCTTACCCGGAATTCGACCGGCATTGTAAACTGGTGAGCCGCCATATCTGCCGCACGGCAGCGCGATTAAACATCCCGTTAGAATATAATATAGGTATGATGGATTATAATCAGGCTTTTGGCGAGTTGACCTACCCCCATCCCGAATTCTGGCATATTGCAGCCAACGAGGGATGTACTGCCATTATTGGAGTAGACGCCCACGACACTAAAGCATTAGAATATTCCGGATATTATGACCAAGCATATGAAACACTAAAAGAACTCAAAATAAAGACAATCGACCGGATAGAATTCTTAAAATACTGATATCATAAAACGGGATATTTATTTTTTCCTATTTCACTGAAAATCAAGGCATATAAAAGTATATACTATTACACAGCAAAAGTATACACTTTTACTATACAATAGTGTATACTCTTTCTATATATAAGCATACACTTTCACTATAGTTTATTAATACGCTTGACTATTTTATATTTCGATATCCGATTTTCAATCTGCGCCAAATATAAACAAATATACAAATCAAGGTCAATCTTTTTCCAAAAACAGTAATCTGTTTCTATAATAAAATTACGAAAACGATATCGAAAATCAAATAAAAATGGAAGAATATTTGATTAATTAAATAATAGTCCTAATTTTACAGCATTATTAATCTCTAAATTTATAAGTTATGAAAAGCACAAGATTTATGTTAACCCTATTATTTGTTCTATGCACATGTAAGATAGGAGCGCAAGTTGAAAAAACAGAAAGTTTCAACACCCTTTCCGGGAATACTGTTTATAAAAACATACCTATTGTTATATACTCTCAAGCAATTGATGGTTTTATATATGTGAATAATCAAGAACAATCAATATGGCAAGGTCAAAATTATTATGAATATAAAATGAAAAAAGTTGTCACTTCAGGTGATATTATTACAGTAGAGGCATGGATACTAGGTAGAGGGTATTTAAATACTACCACTGTGGAAGTACCTGAAAATTTCACAAACCCACGTTTAGAGATATATGTCCAAAAGGAAGCTATACCGTCAGTTGGCGCAAATATTATTGATTATTATTGAAAAAAGATTCAACGAGTGTGTAAATAACTATATTACACAAACATAATGTTGAAATTACGGCTAAAAGATCTGTGTATTGATATATTAAAATACTAATCTAAATCAAAATACAACAGCATGCTTCAATTGAGGTACTCTGTTGTATTTTGTCTCATAATAATAACTTTTCTAAATCCATATCCAACAATATTCTTTATCTTTAATATAAAGAACAAACTCTTCCATATTATTTTTAAATATAGCAAAGAAGATCATCTCCTCAATAATAATTAAAAAACATCCACGAAGTAGCAGCAATTATTAAAATAAAAGCTGTTATTAAATTGGTATATATAAAGACGATTCTCAAAAAAACTTAAGATTATTTATCTTACATTGGCAATTTTGCTATCTTTGTATTAAATAATAGCAGCATAATGAGCAATACTCCTGAACCAATAACTTTTAATCAACTGTTTACCGACTACAAAGGGCGATTTACCCGTTTCGCGCAGACCTATGTACGGAATACGGCAGTTGCAGAAGATATTGTCATAGATTCATTGGTTTATTATTGGGAAAATCGACAGCGGTTAGATGAAAACACCAATATACCTGCCTATGTGCTCACTGTTATAAAGCATAAATGCCTAAACCACCTCCAACAGCAACAAATACATAAAGATATTGAAGAAAACATTCAGTCTCATGCCGAATGGGAGCTCAGTACCCGTATTGCAACTCTTGAAGCATGTAACCCCAACGAACTTTTCAATGCAGAAGCGATGGAGATCGTTAACCGTACCTTAGCCAAACTGCCAGCACGTACCCGAGAAATCTTCATAATGAGCCGTATGAAAAATATGTCTCATAAAGAAATTGCAGCAAAACTGGACATTACGACTAAAGGTGTTGAATTTCATATTAGTAAAGCACTTAAAGAACTGAGAATAAGCTTAAAAGACTATCTCCCTGTATTTCTATACTTATTTTTTTATTAAAAAAATCAATTTTCCACTAGGGATATATCTTTTTTATCTGCTTAACAAATAAGAAGATAAAAAAGGCGTATGCATTTTTAATTATTGATTATGAATAAAGAACTATTATATAACTTTTTTCAAGGAAAAACTTCCATGCAGGAAGAAATCCAAATAAGAAACTGGATGGAAGCATCACCGGAAAACCGGAAACTCTTTCTGGAAGAACGGCAATTATTTGATGCGATGATCTTATTAGCTGATGAGGATAAGATCCGCTCTTATCAAAAGAAGAATATCTTTATCGGTAACTATTGGATAAAAGAAGTAATGAAAATTGCTGCTGTAATTGCAATGACTCTGATAGGAGCATATGCATACGACAGATATACCCCCAAAGAAGAACTATTAGCTATGCAAAAAATAACGGTTCCCGCCGGACAAAGAATTAATCTTGAGCTTTCAGACGGAACAGTAATTTGGCTTAATTCACGTTCAACGATCCAATATCCGGCCTCATTCTCAGGAAAAAACCGTACCGTCCAATTGAATGGAGAAGCTTATTTTGAAGTAGCTCATAACGCACAAAAACCTTTTATAGTAGAAACAGCAAAAGGAAATGTGGAAGTCTTAGGCACAAAATTCAATTTGGAAGCCTATGCTGACAATAATTCTTTTGTGACTTCTCTAATGGAAGGTTCCGTAAAGGTAACATCCGGAACCAAAGAACGCCTTATAAAACCGGATGAAATGGTCGTATTAGACCATGGCGACTTAAAGGTTACTCCTATAGAAGATTATAATGTATATCGATGGAAAGAAGGTCTTATCTGTTTCAAAGATGAAACTTTCGTAAACATCATGAGCAAATTTGAAACTTGTTATGGAGTAACTATAAAAATTGAAAACCAAAAAGTTATAAATTCCCGTTACACTGGAAAATTCCGTCAATCAGACGGCATCTCTTATGCTTTAAGGGTATTGCAAAAAGACGTCAAGTTTACATTTGAAAGAAATGAAGAAAATCAAATAATTTATATTAAATAAGATATGGCCTATGGAATAGAATGAAAAAAAATCTCCAAACAGAATTAAAAAAAGAGTGCCAATACCTTGACCCGCATCGACACTCTGAATAATATCAATTATCTAATAACTATATTAAACATAGCAAAGATATGAATAAAAAATCTTTGTGTGGTAGATTATACCCGCAAAAATTACGAACCAATCATCTTTTTAAGATCATGAGAATTACATTCTTGTTAGCCTTTATTTCTGTTTTCAGTTTGAATGCAAAAGACGTACACTCTCAAAATGCACGTGTCACTTTGTCTCAAACGAACAGTCCGTTAGAAGTTATTATCAATGAAATCGAAACTCAGACCGATTATCTTTTCATTGTTAATTCCAGTATCGATACCAATAAAAGAGTATCGATAAAAGTAAAAAACGCTCCAGTGCACAATGTATTAAACCAACTGCTTAAAGGAACTAATATAAGCTATTCCACTGAGGGTTCTTACATCATCCTTTCCCAAAATAAGTCTCAAACAGACAAAGACGAACCCATGCAGGAGGTTAAAGAAGTCATCATCACAGGTAAAATCATTGATGCACTCGGAGAACCTCTAATAGGAGTCAACGTTGTATTAAAAGGAAGCACAGCAGGAACAATTTCTGATATTGACGGAAATTACTCTTTAAAAGTACCCGAAGGAAAAGGAGAAATCCAATTCTCATACATAGGATACCGAAATGTCGTTTTACCCATTGGAAACAAAACTGTTATTAATGTAACGATGGAAGAAGATTCTAAAGTATTGGGAGAAGTGGTTGTTACTGCCTTAGGTATCGAGAAAAAAGCCGAATCTTTAACGTATGCTACTCAAAAAGTAGGAGGAGATGAATTGACAAGAGCCAAAGACGCCAACTTTATCAATGCATTGCAAGGTAAAACAGCCGGATTAGTCATTACTCCTAACTCGACAGGTGCCGGTGGTTCTTCTAAGTTACTACTTCGCGGAAACGCATCTGTCTTAGGAGAAAACTCTCCGTTAATAGTTATGGACGGTGTTCCGATGGCCAGTCCTGCTTCTACACAAATCACGGACGCTCTATTATCTGGTGGTAATACAACTGACGGCGGAGATATTTTATCGAATATCAACCCGGACGATATTGAAAACATAACCGTTTTGAAAGGTGCCAACGCCGCCGCGCTGTATGGTAGTGCTGCTGCTAATGGAGTACTTATGATCACTACTAAAAAAGGAAAAGAAGGGAAAGCAAGTATCAGCGTATCGAGCAGTACTCTTTTTGAAACTCCTTTGGTTACGCCCAAATTCCAAAATATTTTCGGTGCAGATGTTGAAAGTTACAATGATACTTCTTTAAATCCGAATCAGGTAATTGCCAAAAGACGATTAGGAAACTACTCATGGGGAAGCCGGATTGGACGCTTGTCAGGAACGACATTAGCAGAAATTCCTTATGCGAGAAATTCCGCTGTGGATAATGTTAGCAGTTTCCTTGAAACAGGTACAAACTTTAATAACTCAATATCAGCCTCTTTCGGATCGGAAAAAGTCAACAATTATATTTCTTACGGAAATACGACTTCTAAAGGTATGATTCCTAATAATAAATTTAATCGCCACAACCTGACTTTCAGACAGGGAATGAAACTTTTCAAGGATCGTGTGGAGATTAATTTGTCTGTCAGCTATGTTTATCAGGAATCTAAAAACAGACCGGGATCAGGTATTTACGGTAATCCACTGTACGACCTATACTTATTGCCCCGTAATGCCGATATCTCTTATTTTAAAGATAATTCTGAAGTATATGGACAATTGTACTATATACAAGGTATTTATGACGAAAATAACAAAATCGTATATCCTAAAGCGAGTACCAGCGGCCCTATTCAACAGTGGCCATGGATCAACGAAGAAAATCGTAACTCACCTTATTGGTACATGAACCGATTGCAAAAGAACTCAATACGCGAACGTATTTATGGTACTTTGGGATTAAAGGTCAATATCCTTGAAGGTTTGAGTGCACAAGCACGTTTCAGAGCGGATCGTATCAGAGATACAAACGAAACAAAAACCTACCAAGGTACAAAAGCGAAAACGCTCTATAATTCGATTTACGAATACTCCAGAAATAATGTTGATATGATGTATGCCGACTTTTTGATTTCATACAATAAGCGAGTGAATAATTTAGATCTATCAGCCAATTTCGGAGGTTCTACTGAAAAAGAAGATTTAAATGATGTAGGATGGAATTATTGGATGAGAGACTCTACAAGTATCCCAAACGTATTCGACCCATCCAACATAATAACCAATAAAAAAGATGGTACCAGTCTGCCCGTAACCAAATCAAAAGATCAGAACTGGACCAACTCAATATACGGTACATTCTCCTTAGGTTATAAGGAAATGATCTATCTTGATGCGTCTTTCCGCACAGACTGGTCGCGTGTGTATACTCAGTTTGAAATGTTTGATGCCCCCAGTCATTACACTTATTACAGTGTAGGTGGTAATGCGATATTAAACAGATTATTCAAGCTTGAAAGTGATGTATTAAACCACTCCAAATTACGTATCTCTTATAGTGAAGTAGGTAACTCTATTCCAAACTATGTATATGGAGCTGTAAAGCAGAACATTAGTTCGGGAACGATAGAAGCATCCCAATACCGTACATTCCGCAACCCAAAACCGGAAACGGTACGTTCGACAGAAGCGGGAATCGACCTCCGTTTATTTAGAAATATGATCGATTTCGATTTCACTTTCTATAACTCCAAGATGTTGAATCAATGGTTACCTAAACCGGCGGCAACAGGTGGAACTTTACCATTAAATTCCGGATTGATCAGAAATCGTGGTATTGAAACAACATTAGCCTACAACTTCACAACCCCGGACAACAAGTTCACCTGGCGCACTGCATTCAACTACTCTTTCAATCAAAACAAGATTTTAGAAACATATGGAGACAACAAAAATGAAATGATAGAACAAGATCCTGTGTATAACGGTGGTCTGAAATTACGCTACGAAGTAGGAAAACCTTATGGTGAATTATATGGTAAGACATTCCAATACGGTGCTGACGGTAAAATTAAAACAGACAGCCAGGGTATCCCAATGTTAACCAAAGACTATAACTGTTATTTAGGAAATGCAAACTCCCCCCACCATCTTGGATGGAGCAATACGTTTACTTATAAAAATTTCTCTCTCTTTTTCCTGATTGACGGTAAAATAGGAGGTAATGTTATATCGTATACGGAAGCATTGCTTGATGCATACGGGGTATCGGAACGAAGCGGAGAAGCACGTCTGACAGGGATAACCTATCAGCAAAGATCGGCAGTAGGCGGTGTAGAAGTTATGCTACCTGTACCGGGAATTGTTATGCCGGACGGCGAAATCACTTCTGTTCAAGGATATTACCAAAGGATAGGATTGGGACAACCGGCATTAAGTGAATATACATATTCGGCAACCAATTTCCGCTTACGTGAAGCATCCGTAGGATACACTTTCCGTAATCTTTTTGGAAGCGGAAACCATTTAAATGTTTCATTCGTTGCCCGCAACTTATTCTTCCTGCTTAAAAAGTCTCCTGTAGATCCGGATGTGTCTGTCTCTACAGCCAATAGCTATGGAGGTATTGAAGCATTCTCTTTACCGACAACCCGCAGTTTTGGTTTGAATCTTAAAGCAACATTTTAATTGTATATAGATATGAAATTTAATAATATTTTTTTAGTAAGCGCTATCGTATCTTTGTCCGTTGCCCTGAGTTCATGTTATGAATCGGCATTGGAGTATGAAGGCGATGTGAACAGTATCAATTCTGATGACGGAACAGGATCTGATGAAGGGTTCCTGGCCAGCCCTGATCTTGCAGTGGGTTTTTTACGGACGGCACAGCTTCGCGTTATTGATGCCAAAGAACATCCATACCAATACCAATATACATTTATCGGAGATGATCCGGTCGGATATATGTCTTCTCCCCACAATTTTGATGGACGTATGACATCGAGTCTGGCATTTTACAGTGATTTTGCAAGTGGTCCTGCTGCCAATCTTCAATGGGTGGCTCAACAAGCGGTCCCCGTTATGCGTTCGGCCGACACATTGAAAATAGCTCCTTTAGGTGCCTTTGCCTCCATCCTGTTCTCAGACGTTTCTCTACAATACACCAATGTACATGGTCCGATGCCCTTATCTGACTATAAGGTATTAAAAGAAGAACGCCCGTTAACATATGAAAAACAGAGCGTAGTGTATACCCAATTGTTTCAAGATCTGGTCAGAGCTGATTCCATATTGGCAGAATATGAAAAGCAACCGGTTGAAAGTATTGACGATCTTATTAAAGAGACCGATATGCTGACAGAACAAAGTACAGCCGCCAATATTGTAACAATGTGGAGAAAATATGCAAACTCATTAATTTTACGTATGGCAATGACGGCAGTTGATGTAGAAGGATATACATGTAACATCAACGGTGAGGAGAAAACGGTACGGCAATTAGGGGAAGAGGCTGTTCGTCGCGGAGTTTTACAGGCCGGTGACAAAACAATCGGATTACTCTGTGGAAACGGAACAGAGGTTGGTAATCATCCTCTCTATAAAATTGCAAATACTTGGGTGGATTCTCGTTTGAATGCTTCCTATCACAACTATTTAATCCGTACCCAACATCCTATTTTAGAATTCTGGTTTGCAAAAAATGAAGGAGCTATAACCAACCGGAATCAGTCTACAATAAAAAAAGAAGAAAAATTCTTAAGTATCCGTTCCGGTATGGAGCTATCTACTCAAGCTCTTACAACGCAGACTTATCAATACTATTCAAAGTTTAACTTAAACTTTTCCGGTGAGAAATTGGCATTTTTTAAAGTAGAGGAAGTTTTATTCTTATTGGCGGAAGCTGACTTACGCGGATGGAATGTAGGCGGAACGGCAGAAGATTTTTACAATGCCGGTATAAAAGAATTCTTCACTAAACACGCCTTTTCTGACGCTTCTTATAATGAATACATGTCTTGGAAAGGTATGGGAAATTTAGGTGTATCCCCACAAATAAAAGAAGAAGCCATCTACAAGGATTTCTTGGACAGTGATAATAATCTTCCATTATGGGGCGGATATTATATGCTTAACAATAGCTATGATAAACCTGAAAACGCAGATACCAATCCTTATATCAATGATTCAAAAGAGCAAAAACTTCAGAAAATCATTACTCAAAAATGGATTACTTTATTCCCGCTTTCCACAGTTGCCTGGACAGACTATCGCCGTACTGGTTATCCAATACTTCTGCCATACTGTCCATTTGCCTATGGAAATTCAGATGGTTCATTGGAAGAGCCGCGTTTTAACTGGGAAACCGGTGAAATGCTTACCACAGGAGTAACGATACGTCGTATACCTTATAATACCGGTAGCCTTGAAATAGCTAATGAAGTTGCTTTAACCGCTACTTCTGCCTTGAATGAAGAGACAACCGGAACGGCCAAGGGGGATACGCAAGGAACCCGTTTATGGTGGGATATCGCAGAAAAAAAGACACTTGATTAATATTTACTTAAAATTAGTATTATGAAGCTAAAACAATTTTTATTTTCAGCAGCCTTATTAGCATCCATGAATGCAATAGGACAGAGTGTACCGACACACGAGATGTACGTGGACTTTGGTATAACGGAGAGGACAGATATTGTATCTGCATTGGATAAATGGCAACCGGGAGATAATTTCAGTAATGATCCTGATTATCAAGATGAAAATTTCTTCATCTCTCGCGTACCACTAAAATCACGTTTCATCAATCAAAATACGCAGGCCAATAAGAATCTGAATGAAGAAAATAATAAGAATCTCTGCTGGTGTTCTCCTATTGGTGAAATGACAAAGAAATGGGGACCAATGCCACGTTACAATTTCGATGGTGACAATTTTAATATGTGGCAATACATTAACATCCATGCAAACTGGTCTAACACGTGGTTCCGTGTACCTGGAACATTTAACGATGTAGCTCATAAAAATGGTGTCCGTACCGGATGTCTTTATTTTATCGATTGGGCAGAACAGGTTAGTGCAACCAGTAGTGCTGGAAAAATGTTAGCTGAGCTATGCGCAAAAGACGGTTCTGGAAATTTCAAATATGCCCGTAAATTAATTCAGTTCTTGAAATATTATGGCATTGATGGTTTAGGACTAAATCCTGAAGGTTACTGGTCGACACAACTGAATGAGGACTTTTCTTCTTTCCTGGCTGAATGCCATAAGGTAGCCAAGGAAATGAATCATCCGTTCCATGTAGAATGGTATGCATTTGTTTCTAATACAGGTGGCTTAAATGATAATGGATGTAAACTGGAAATAGGTGCCAACGACAAATGGTTCCATAAAAACGGCAATCCTGTTACCGATGTATTTTTCTTAAACTATAACTGGAGTGAAAGCGGTTTACAAACATCTGCTGAAGCTGCCAAATCTTTAGGACGCAGCACATACGATGTATATGCAGGCTTCGACCAGCAAGGACGCGGATATGGTAAATATGGAAATGCAGGATGGACAGCATTAATGAGACAACCGGTATCTATCGTTGTATGGGGAGCTCATGACCGTAGCCAATTGTATGCAGGTTCAACAGAAGGTGGAAACTCCGATCTCAGCGTTCAAAATGAATACCAAAAGAAACAAGAACTCTTATTCACCGGTGGTTCAAGAAATGTCCTTCGTACCCCAGATATTACAGACGATGCAATTACCAGTTCTTATTCTGACTTGGCTAAATGGCATGGTTATTCAAAAGCTGTAATTGAAGAAAGTGCTTTGACGGAACTTCCTTTTGTCACTCGTTTTAATTTGGGTAACGGCCTTTCATTTAGCAAGGACGGAGTAGTTACATTCGAACACAAATGGTATAACCTTGGCTTACAGGATTTATTACCGACATGGCGTTGGTGGATTGACAACGGAGACGGAACTACAATACCGGCAGATCCTATCAACTGCGACTTTACATTTGATGATGCTTGGTTCGGCGGCTCATGCTTAAAATTACACGGAGCTACTTCTAAATCTAATATCCGTTTATTCAGTACTAAATTTAATGTAGCAAGTGCATCCGATGAATTCACCATTGTACTCAAAACACTCAACGGAACGGATCCGAAAATGAAACTGAACGTTTCAAAAGTTGGAACAGAGAATACTTTCACATCTTATACCTTATCTGCCGATGGTATTGTGCAAGGAAAGTGGAGTACAGTAAAAATCAAGGCATCCGAATTGGGATTAAAAGCCGGAGATGTTATCGGCTGTATCGGTTTGTCTGTTGAAGGTACGGATAAAGACTACGCTGTCCTATTGGGTGAAATGTCATTCATACCAAAACTGTATAAGAAAACTCCGGTTACTCCGGTCATTACCCACACCAATGTAATGAAGCGCGTATACAACCGTGCCGACTTTAAGGTTATTTTTGACGTTCCATTCAGTGGTACAAGAAAAGACGAATATCAGGATTGTCCGATTTATAACGAAGAAGTTAATTCTTGGTATTACGAAGTATACGTAAAACAGGGTGAAAAGGAAACACTGGTTACAGCTACTACTTCATGGGCTGCTTATGTAGTAGATGCTCCGCTAAATGGTGTAGATCAGACATTCCAAATCGGAGTCCGTTCTGTGGGATTAGATGGAAAAACTGTTTCTCCGATCGTTTGGTCTGAAGAAATCGAAAGTGAACTTTCAACAATCGAAACACTTACGATCGATAAAGAAATCATTAAACCGAAGGAAGAAGTAACCATCGGATTTGAAGATCCTAATCATGCAACAGCTACGATCGAAGTTTTGGATGCTTTAACCGGAAACGTAATTGACAGCAAAAAAGATATCTTGAAATTCACAACTTCATTACCTTCTGTTGGGACTTATGATGTGAGGGTTTCTACAAAAATGAATGTAAACGGAACATTAAAAGATACCGTAATTATAAACAGAGCCTTACTTTTAGTTACTCCCGAATCAACCGGACGTTTGCCGATAATTACTAACATCGCAGCAGATAAAACAGAAGTGACTACCGAAGAACAAGTAAATCTTACTGCAGATATTACCAAAGGTGACACTTATCTGTTAAACGGTAGAGAACGCGACTGCTCCGTATCCCAATCTTTGTATATGAAAGAACCTTATCAATTGACCATTGATGGTAAAATCATGTCAGAATATACAAACACCTCATTTGCTTTGTGGTTTAAAGTAGAAAAATTCGAGCATGCTTCTTTGGGAACATTGTTGATGACTAAGGTCAACCGCAATTATGGAAGTAGTTGGACAGAGTCTGTCTGGGGTGAAATGTGGACCGCTATCCGTCCTAAAAATTATAGTGAAAACAAATATAAGAACGGAGAAGATGAATTGTCTGTATCCGTAGATGCCCCTCCTGCAGGAACTGGTGGGTATGAACATAATGCTGATGTAGACGGTATGTCAAACGGTTATACACTATCGCCCAACACATGGTATCATGTCTGTGTTGTGAAATCCGGTAGAAATGTAAAACTTTACTTGAACGGAAAGAAAATTATCGATGCACAATCAAGAGGTGCAGGTCCTAAAGATTGGAGAGGTGCCAATTTCTATGTAGGTGGTAGTATGACTAATCTGGCAAGTTTCACTGGCTGGGTAGATGAAGTACAAATTTGGAGCAAGGCTTTGACCGAAGAAGAGGTACAAGAATCTATGGGTGGTTACCTAATTCCTCCTACCGGGCTGGAAGGCTACTTTACTTTCGAAAATACCGTAACAGATACAGACAACAACATTTATTTCCCTAATGAAGGAAATAACAGCACAGCTGTACCTGGAGCATACATGACAATCGGTACAAGCGAAAATGATAAAAATGTTGATGTGAAACAAAATCAATTAACCCCTGCTTTAGGAGTACCTTATATTACAGGTGTTCGTCCTATCAAGTTTGAATCGGCTAAATGGATACTCGACGGAGCTAACTTCTCACAAGAAGGAGATGACAAAGCTACTGCAACTTATGCACAAGACGGTCAATATCCGGTTACATTGACATTAACCAATTCTTGGGGTAGTACAACAAAAACAATCGCAGATTATATTGTTGTGAAAAAAGGTGTCGGTATGGAAGAAAACAGAGCAGATAATTTCTTAATCTATCCGAATCCGTTCAAAGAACAAGCTAATATATTATTTGCAGATGCAGGCGCATATAATGTACTTGTATTCGATATGCAAGGAAAGCAAATCTCCGCATACAATTATAACGCTGCCGCCGGAGAAGTTTGCCAATTGTCATTCGATGCTCCGCAAGGCATGTATTATGTAGTTGTAATGCAAAATGATAAATGCGTTCAATCTTTCAAGGTAATAAAAGAACGCTAATTTACAAAAAGGGGTGCGCAAGCCGACTGCGCTTTGCGCACTCTCCTTTTCTATTTACATTATTAAATGATATATATGAATTATCTAAGATTATTTATTCTGTTAAGCCCCATCGCTCTGTTCCTCACCGGCTGTGAGAATGATGATGACAATAACGGAACCTTGAATCAAGTCGAAAACATTATCAATTATAATCCGGCTGAAAATTACAAGGGCACTTATGACATCACCCTTCAAAAAAATATAGCACTCGAATTTTGCAAGGTCGAGGGAGTCATGGGAACAGATGAATTTATCGTCAGAAGTCAAGATTCAGGCGAATATACATATGTAAATTGGGGCTATAAATATGCCGGTGTCCAAGGAGACGAATATGGGTATTACGATCGTGTTTCGTATAACGATACGATTTTGATCGGACTGGGTTTCTCTGATACATGGCAAGTAGGTAAGTATGATCTTCTGTTAGTCAGAGATAACAACTATCAGGTGATAGATCAATTCAACTTTATGGTACTTAAAGATATCGAAGTTGATATAACACAAGCGAAAGGAGGAGTTCTGAAAGTAAAAGCAAACGGTTGGGACGTAGCAACTGACGCTGTTATCGATTCACTTGAATTCATAGATAAATCGACACAAACAGTCGTAGAAAAAATTGCTTCTGCATACAAAGGCGGAAATGACTATGAAAGTATTGTTTTTACAAAAGATAAGTATCAATCGGGAGATTATGAATTATGGATAGCAAGATGGAACTATGGATTCCGACAAAAAATCTGTGATTTCAGCTACTTCAGATATGAATTTGTTAATTCCGATCCGATGCAGAAAGATGCAAATGGCAACTATTATCTCCAATTCTATTTGGACGAAATCAATGAAGGAGACAGCTATATCGTAACAACCGAATCTCCATATATCGGTGCTTACATTGATAGGAATAAAAAACTCGATCCGGCCAATTGGGATCCTGAAACTAAAATTTATACTTATACATTGGACGAAGATTGCTGGATGGCAGACATGGAAGACGGAATGACTTTCGCTGTTCGTTTAACATTATCCAAGATCAGTATAAATGTAGCTGGGTCTAACAAATTGAAATTATAGAATCAATAGGTATCAAAATACAATAGTCGCCATAGATAATCAATAAAACTGACACAGAACCAAGAAGATGTGTCAAGAGCTTAATTTCTAAAAAAAGTACTATAACAGCTTGTTGTAGACAACGGTTTAATAGAAAAATAGGCTTTTGATATGTCTTCTTTATCTATTTTGCTATTCGTATTATGAGAACAAACAGTTCTATATAAAAGCTTGGCACTATATCTTAATTATAATTATACTATAAAAAATGTATTTCTTACTAGGGATGTCTATTTCTTATCTGCTTTATAAAAACAAGCGATAATTTGTTTAATTAAAATTCAATTATTATGAAAAAACATTTTCTATTACTAGTTATTCTAACTCTATTTCCGTTTATTGCAAGCAATGCAGTAGGAAATAGGGCACTCAAACTGCAAACAAACAGTCTATTGAGTGAAGACGAACTCTCTTATTGTATCCCTGATGCAAACTCACGCACCAGTTCAACAGAACGACGGTTAGAAACAATCACGATTTCAGGTGCTACATCAAAAGGGGTATCCAGTCCTTTTTCAAACACTTTAAACAACAATCCACAACCGGAAGTATATCTGGATGTGACAGATGCAACCATCACTGCGACAAAAGGAGACGAATTAACTATATCATGGACTTTCCGCAATCAAATTTCATGGATGCATTATTATGTATACATCGATTACGATCAAGATGGTATCTTCAATGAAGAAAATGAATTAGTGTCGTATACATACTATAATGCAACCGGAGAAGGTCCGTCTACCAATAGTATCGGAGAAACAGTAGAGGCAGGTGAAGGTAAAACCGGGGCACCTGTATTTACAATTCCGGAAGATGTTCTAACCGGTAAAACCCGATTGAGACTAAAAATAGACTGGAATAGTAAAAATCCTTGTGGAAATCCGAGTCCTACAAACCCAATAGGAGGAAACAATGGAACAATAATTGACTATAGTATTGATATTCAAGCTAAATCTACAGCTACCACTTCTACTATCAACTTTCCCGAATCAATAGTAAACGGAGCTTTAACAGTTAAAGCCGGTGATAAAGATATTACCAACGGAGAAGAAGTAGCTAACGGAACAGAACTGACAATCATAGCTACTCCGGCAGAAGGATACATACTGGATTACTTGGAAGTAAATAATGTAACATTAACCGGAAACACTTATACCGTGACAGAAGATGCAGTTATTACAGTTGGTTTTGCAAAGAAAGCTGTAGGAGAAGAAAACAAGGCGGTAACGATTCCCAAATCACAAATAGGTAACTACTCTGGAACAGCTTATCGCTTGGAATTTCCTGAAACACTTTTAGGAGATCGTGATGGCGGAGATACTGATCGTAAAGGTAAATCATTTACTATTTCAACATGGGTGAATTTTGCAGAATTAACAGGTAGTAAAAATGAAGGAACAGGAGATGGTACTGTAATCATGGGACACGGTGCCCAAGCACATATGAACCACAATGGAAGCGTTTTTTTGTGTGCCAAGCCAAACGGAAAATTATATCTGGGAGGTGGAGAAAACAACATAACCGGCAGAGATTTGAATGCAGACATTACAATTGATACCTGGATGTATCTGACAATCGTATATGACAACGATGCTCAATCTGTAAGCGTTTACAAAGATGGTATGATATTGGAAACAGTGGAAATGGGCCATCAGCTAAATCTTTTTAATGATGATCCTGCTATTTTCTACGTTGGTGGAGTAATGTTCTCCGGAATGTGCGATGAATTCCAGTATTTCAATAAGGCTTTAACATCTGACGACGTATTAACGGCATACAATGATCCTAAAGGAATAGACGGATTAACAGCCTTATATGATTTCAATTCTATTGCCGAAGGAACGACAGGACAGTTTGAAAACAAAATAAAATCAAGTGATAAAGCTGATATTAAAGCAACTTTCAATAAATATACTACAAGTACTGTTTGGGCTGGCAATGAATTAGTTTCCGGTAAAGTTACTGAATTCGCTCCAACCTTCGCCGACGGACGTAATATGACGGTTCTTCCAACATACTATACAGTCACACTACCTATGGAAGTTGCTAATGGTATATTAACAGTTATGAATGGAAATACTTCACTTACAGCCGGAGACAACCAAGTCGAAAAAGATGCAGAATTAACGATTACAGCCACTCCAGCAGAAGGATATATTTTAGATTATCTGAAAATAAATGATACACCACTGACAGAAAGTACTTATACCGTAACAGAAGATGTTGCCATCACAGTTGCATTTTCAAAAGAACCTGCAAAGGCTACAGCCAAAGCAATACATATTCCAACAAATAGTGGTAAAACACAATATCAATTCCGGTTTGATGATCTCGTTTTAGGAGAACATAAGAATGGAACAAATAATAACTGGAGTAATGGTATCGTAGATAAAGGCGATTATCGTGCCCGTAATTTCACGATGTCAGCATGGGTTAGACCTCTGAATAGTACAGGCGACCTCTTTGGTCATGCACAAAAATCATTCTATGGTGCCGAAGGAACATTCGCAGTCCGCATCAACGCTAACAACCAATTAGTACTAAAAGCCAGAGCTTGGGTTAACGGATCTCAATGTGACGGAATACAAGAAATTGTATCTGACGTAACTTTGGATATTAATGAATGGGCTTTCTTAACAGTAGCTGTAGATGATGATGCACGTTCAATCAAATTGTACAAAAATGGTGTGTTATTATCCACAGGAGATTTAAGTGCAACTAAAAATGGAACAGAAGCTCATGGTATCGGTTTATTAGCAGACGAATGTATTTTCTTTGCAGGTAACGGTTCATCATCTTGTGACGTGGATGAAATACAAGTATGGAGTAAAACACTGAACACAGAAGAAATCGCAACCTCTATGAACGGTTATATCAATGCACCGGAAAATTTGGTTGCGTTCTATAAGTTTGATGAAAACTCTATCGAAAATATACCGAATCAAGGTACCGGAGGTACGTGTGATGCCAATTTGGTTTCCGGAACAAGTGCATATGACCCTTCTGTATGGGGAGATGTATATACTTGCTCTCCTATCCAAGCAACTTTGGTTGATGGCCATATTCTTCCCAAATTCGCAATAAATTATGTATCAGAAACAGAACACGGTTCATTTGTTATCAAGAACGGTGATAATGTAATCACTCCGGGTAGCGAAGTTGCACAATACACCATGTTAACTGTTGAAGCAACTCCTGCTGAAGGTTATCAAGTGAAAAGTATTAAAGTAAATGATACAGAAATTGAAGGTAATACATTCATTGTAAATGGAGAATCAACTGTTAGCGTTGAATTTACTGACAAACTGACCATTAACTATACCGTTTCAGGAGTAGGAACGTTCACAGTCATAGATGAGAATGATCCGGAAAATCCATTCAACAGCGGAGATGAATTTGAAAAAAATACATCTATCACAATGGTGTTAGCTGCCGGCGAAGGTTACGAAATATCCAGTTTTATCGTTAATGGAGAAGAACAAAAAGAGTCTATAAATGCTGCCGGAGTATATACAATAGCCAATTGTCAAACAGACCTGAACATTGATGTAGTATTTGCTAAAAAACTGTTCAGTGTAACATTCAGTTCTAATGATTTCGGTACATTAACAGTAAAACAGAACAATGTAAATATTGAAAGTAGCACTCCTGTAGAATATGGTACAGAATTAACAGTTATCGCAACTCCTAATGCCAATGCAACTTTAAGTGTATTTACGATCAACGGAGCTGACAAACTTGCAGAAATCCAAAATACATTAAAAATGAATATTACTGTTTCGGAAGAACTGGATATTCAAGCAGAATTCACTACTATCAGCCGGACTGTAACTTGTAACATCATTGGCAATGGTTCTGTAAAAATTACAGATGCTAAAGACAATGTATATGAAAACGGTGTAGCTTCTATCCCTGATGGTTCTAATATCACTTTGACTTTCATTCCTGAAGATGGTTACCAATTGAATGATTTCAAATATGACGGTGATTCCATGTTCGAAGATATAATTAATGATCAATTCAACTTTATTGCTGATGAAGATTATACTTTCGACGTAGTTTTCACTAAGATCACTTCACTCCAAAACACTTCAGAAGATGCTGTAAGCGTTCGTTATGAATCGGGAATGCTATACGTTGAAGGAATGAATGCCGGTGACAAACTTGATATCTATGACATTACCGGAAAGTATATCGAGACATCAACTCTCGCAGCAACAAATGTTACAGATCTTGCAAACGGTTGTTACTTGGTAAGAATATCTCTCGGAAATACAATCAAAACCGTGAAGTTTATTAAAAGATAAGCTTGAACGCACTTTGAGAGATTAACATAAATTGAAAAGGCTGTGTCAAAGCTATAAATACTTTGCCACAGCCTTTTCTTCAAAAAGAACAGTTCCCATAATGAAAAACATCCTTTTATTTATTCTGTTGTTATGTAGCATGACCCTACATGCGCAAACATATCGTGTGTATCCCGTTCCTCAAAAAGTAACAATGAACGGAAATACCATAAAAATGACCCCAAATGTAAATATCGTCAAAGAAACCGGTATTAATGAAATTACCATAAACCGCGTCCAAGAGGTATTAACCGATGCCGGATTTAGTTTCACTGTCAGTAACACGCTTACCGATGATCAAACGAATATCCTGATCGGCATTAACGGTTCTAAAGAGATAGCCGACAATTATGCAACAAG
>OJNH01001323.1_pt1 | contig 19968 bp, 21 predicted proteins | sample 1597361 | NCBI WGS metagenome assembly OJNH01 (sample SAMEA2452136, study PRJEB22498) | human gut metagenome | biome: human feces; feature: human gut; material: feces | place: Australia | collected 2012
GTGGGCACTACAGGGCTCGAACCTGTGACCCCCTGCTTGTAAGGCAGATGCTCTCCCAACTGAGCTAAGCGCCCACTTCCTGTTGACATTTATAATTATACCTGATTATCTCCGTTTTGTCAACACTTTTTTTATATTTTTTCATACTTTTTTTAATGCTTTTTTAAGTTATTTTTACGTTTCAATTTATTAGTCAATTTCACATATATTTAATTTACAATAATTTTCAAAAAGTTTTTTTATTTTTCTATATAAATCTATTAAAAATATGAAAAATTATATAAAAAAAGCAGATCACTCTGCTTTTTTATATTAAATTTTTCATATTTCTTGCACTTAAAATTATATTATCAATTTTATTTTTGTAATTACTATACTCATTTAAAAACTCATCTATCAGTTCATCATCCATCTTTTTAAATAACACATTGCCTTGAATCTTATCAGCACCTTTTTTTATTGCTAAATTTAGTTCCTTCTCTGTTTCAAGTTTTGTCATAATCACTTTATAGTTTAAAGCCTTACATAAATTTATTACATTTTCAACAACTTCATTTTCCATATTAGAATCATTAAATGTATATCTAGAACTTAATTTTACCTCATCAATAGGTAAATCAATATATAAATTCATCGCCTCATATGTAATTTCAAGATTATTTACTATTATATCAGCTCCGCATTCTTTTAATTTTTCAAACATTAATTTATAATTTTCTATTTTTGCTATTTCTATTGTATCAATCAATTCAATTTGTATATCACCAGGGTCTACTTTATATTCATTTAGTATGTTACAAAGCTTATCAACAAAGTTTTTCTTATATGAGTGCCTATTAGATATATTAACAGATAATTTTACGTTATTATGCCCATTTTGCTTAAAATAATTAAGTTTTTTACATGTTTCCTCTAATACATACTGATCAAGTTTTATAGTAAGTGCCATTTCATCTGCTTGCTTTATAAAATAAGCAGATGTTATCTTTCCAAGTACGGGATGATTCCAATAAAGTAATGCTTCAAAGCATAATTTACTAGTGTCATTTACATCAATTCTTGGTTGAAAATCAACTCCAAATTGTTTATTTTCATATGCAACTTTAAGATCATTTTGCATCTTATTTTTATTTTCAATTTTAGTTCTTAAAACTTTATTATGAAAGTAATAATCATTTTTTCCATGTTCTTTTATATAATACATTGCATCATCTGCATACATTACAAGTTCTTGTCTTGTTGTAGCATCCTCAGGATACATTGAAATTCCAAGACTATATTGTAATGATATACTTGTATTGTCAATTATAAAAGGTGTCTTAAAATATTCTTTTAAATCATCTAAAACATTCGTAACATCCTCTGTAGTTTTTATTTTTTCAATCACAATAGCAAACTCATCACCGCCTAGCCTATATGCAGTCGCATTTTTTGGTAGTTTTAACTCAAAAGCGTTTGCAAGTGCAACTAGTAACTCATCTCCAGCGTCATGTCCCATAGAATCGTTTATTTGCTTAAATCCATCTAAATCCATAAAGCACACAGCAAATTTTTTCTTTTTAGCAATTAATTTATCAAGTATAGATAAAAACATATAACGATTTCCTCTACCTGTTAATTGATCTGTATATGCTTGTTTACTTACAAGTTTGCTTTTTCTTATTCTTGTTTCCATAAAAAGTCTAAATACAAGCATTCCAATTATAAAACCTAAAAAGCACATACCCATATTTGCTAGCAATGTATAATTATTAATCATACTACTCAATAATCATACCTCCTTACCCTACAACTATATTTACTATTTTAGTTCCTACGACAATAATCTTTTTTATTTGTTTTCCATTTGTATACTGATTTAATCTTTCATCTTCAATTACAGCCTTTTCTACTTGTTCTTTTGTAGCCTCTTTAGCAACTTCAATTTTAAACTTCAAATTTCCATTTACTTGAACTGGTATTTCAATTATATCCTTTTGTAAATATTCATCTTGTGTTGTTGGATAATCTGTTAAAAATACTGAACCATCATTTCCAAATCTATGCCACATCTCCTCACTAAAATGAGGTGCAAATGGTGCAAATACCTGTATAAATTTATTTGCCACTTTAATTAGCAAAGCAGTATTTTTCATATTTTCATCAACTTCATTATCATACTTATATAATGCATTAGTTATCTCCATTATTTTAGCAATTCCAGTATTAAATTGCATATTTTCAAGATCATATATAATATCCTTTAATGATGTATTAAAAATATAAAGTAATTCTTTATCTTCCTTTGATAATTGCTTTTCTTCTAAATCTTTTTTATTATAACTATCATTTATTTTATCTAGTATTCTTTCAAGTCTCATTATGAACTTAGACATAGCACTAACACCATCTTCACTCCATGGTCCACCTTCTGTATAGCTAAATCCAAACATTAAATACATTCTAAATACATCTGATCCATACTTATTTACATAGTCATCTGGTGATATTACATTTCCTTTTGATTTACTCATTTTATTTCCATCTGGTCCAAGTATTAATCCTTGATGAACTAATGATTTAAATGGCTCAGATACCTTTGTATATCCTGCGTCTCTTAAAACTTTTGTCATAAACCTAGCATATAATAAATGCATTGCTGCATGTTCTGGTCCACCAACATATTTATCAACAGGTAGCATTTTATCGATCCATTCTGTATCAAATATTTTTTCACTATTTTTGTTATCAGGATATCTAAATTGATACCATGAAGAACATACGAACGTATCAAGTGTATCAGTTTCTCTTCTTGCTTTTTTACCACATTTTGGACAAACAGTATTTACAAACTCATCACATTTTGCAAGAGGACTCTTACCATCTGGTTTAAATTCAACATTATATGGAAGTTTTACAGGTAAATCTTTTTCAGGAACTGGAACAATTCCACAATCATCACAATAAATTACAGGTATAGGTGCTCCCCAATATCTTTGACGTGAAACTAGCCAATCACGTAATCTATAATTTACTTTAAAATCACCTAATTTTTTTTCTTTTAAGTATTCTGTTATTTTCTTTTTTGCCTCATCAGTTCTAAGACCATCAAACTGCTCAGAATTTATTAATATTCCATGCTCTGTAAATGCTTCTTTTTCTATATTGCAAACAACGTCTGATTTTTCGTTTTCATCTTTTTTTATTACTTGGTTAATTTCTAAATTATACTTCTTAGCAAATTTATAGTCACGTTCATCATGCGCTGGGACAGCCATAACACACCCAGTTCCATATGTTGATAATACATAGTCTGCTATCCATATTGGAACTTTTTTACCTGTTACAGGATTTACAGCATAACTACCAGTAAATACACCAGTTTTTTCTCTATCTTCTGCCATCCTATCAATTTCAGTTACAAGCATACATTTTTGTTTATATTTTTCAACTTCTTCTTTATGTTCTTTGGTTGTAATTTTTTCTACAATCTCATGCTCTGGTGCAACTACCACATATGAAACACCACATATTGTATCAACTCTTGTAGTAAACACATCAAATGATAAGTCTTTATCTGCAACCTTAAATGTAGCTATTGAACCTGTTGACTTTCCAATCCAATTTGTTTGTATCTTTTTTGTTTTTTCTGGCCAGTCTAAATCCTTAAGTCCATCTAATAATTCTTCTGCATAATCTGTTATCTTGAAAAACCACTGAGTAAGATCTTTTTTTACTACAACGCTACTACATCTTTCACAAAGACCATTTATAACTTGCTCATTTGCAAGTACAGTATTACAACTAGGACACCAGTTAACATTAGCTTTTTTTCTATATGCTAGTCCCATATCATAAAGTTTTAAAAACAACCATTGAGTCCATTTATAATAATCTTCTTTACAAGTAATTACCTCAGCATCCCAATTAAACATAGCTCCCATAGCTTTTAATTGATTTTCCATAGTATCAATGTTTTTCATTGTTGAATCATAAGGATGTACACCAGTTTTTATAGCATAATTTTCAGCTGGTAGTCCAAATGCATCAAATCCCATTGGCTGAAACACTTCATATCCTTGCATTTTTTTAAATCTTGCAAACGTATCAACTGGTCCATAATTATACCAATGTCCAACATGTAGTTTTGCACCAGACGGATATGAAAACATTTCCAGACAATAATACTTTTTTCCAACTTTTTCTTTATTAAAACTAGCTATTTTTTCTTTTTCCCATTTCTTTTGCCATTTTTCATCTGTACTTTTATTATACATAAAAAATCTCCTCTCCTTTTATTACAATATTTATATCGTTTTTATAGCTATTATACGCCATTTTGTTTACACTTATTTACTCTTATTTAACATTTTCATTTTATTTTTACATATATATTTAACTATAATATTTCAAGTACTCTTTTTCAAGAGATGTATCAGTCATCATAGCAATATAATCTAGTACTTTTTCCTCATTCGTAGTATTTTTTATATATTCATCACTCATCTTTAGCAAAAAATTATCGTAAATGCTAATTACTTTTTCTTCTTTTTGTAACGCTAACAAATACAAATCATATAGTTTATTAAACATCGTCTTAATATATTTTTCTTGAGATTTATTTAAAGCTTTTTTGTAAATATTCTCATAATTAAATTTCTTTAATATATCTACTTGTTCAAATACTTCTTCTGACATTTGGATATATCCTTTGCCATAGCTTTGTTCTATTACATCAAGAATTATATTATTCATTATATCAACATTTTTTGTTCCAAGTACATTTCTAACAGAACTAGGAATAGTAGAAATGTCAAATACTTCCATATTCTTTGCATCATCTATATCTTTACCAATATATCCAATGACATCAGATATTCTAACTACACAGCCTTCTAAGGTCATAGGTACTAATCTTTTTATCTTCTTTTCATCATTTAAACATTCATTATATTCATTTATAAAAAAAGCTTTATTCTTTTTTATTGGAGCATATTTTGCCCTTATAAATTCACCATTATGACACATAATTCCATCTAAGACTTGCAAAGTTAAATTTAAGCCTTTACCATTTTTTTCTACATATTCTAATATTCTAACGCTATTCAAATTGTGTGCAAAACATCTTCCAGTTCTTTCTTTTGATATATTATTTAGTACGCTTTCGCCAAAATGCCCAAATGGTGCGTGTCCTACATCATGTCCAAGAGCAATAGCTTCACATAAATCTTCATTTAAACCTAAGCTCCTAGCAATAGTCTTAGATGCTCTACTTACAAACTGTACATGAGTCATTCTCTTAGAAATATCAAAATTATCACTATCAGAATACACTTGTGTCTTATCTAAATATCTAGTATAAGCAAGTGAATGTATTATTCTATCTATATCTCTTGCAAAGTCTAGTCTTATATCTTTCTTTTCTTCTTTTAATCTTATTGCACACGAATATTTTGTTGCAAAATCAGAAAGTATACTTTGTTGCTTTCGCATTTGATTTTTTACTTTTTCCATAACTTCTAAATTATTATTCACATTAAACACCCAAATATTCTATATAATATTTTATATTATTTATTTCCAAACTATTATAAAAACATATTAAGACCATTTTCTACACATGTTACTTCTAAAGGAAATTTTGGTCCCTCATCACCATCTACATCTGGATCATCGCACTTGCCTCTTGTTTTTGTTATTTTTATCCATTTTTCCTTTAAATAAATTATATGTTCATCGTCAAAATGTTTCCCAGCAAATACTTTTGCAAGTAAGTTTGGTACCTCAGTTATTTTACATTTTTTTATAATAAGTACATCAAGCAAACCATCATGTATACTTGAGTTATCAGTAAATTTATCTATTCCACCTGCACTACTTCCATTAAATATTAAAAAAAGATTTATTTTTTCATTAAAAGTTTCATTTTTAGTTTCAATTCTTACATCAAATGGTCTAAATTTAAAAAACTGATCTACTGCAGTAATAAAATAAGACAATTTACCAATGGTATTTTTTAAATTTACATCTGCTTTTTGTGATGCATTTGTAAAGAGCCCTGCCGAACATACATTAATAAAATATTTATCATTTGCAAGACCTACATCTACTTTTTGTACATTACCAGTTAATATTTTATCAATACAATCCGAAAAGTTATTTGGCATCTTTATATGCTTTGCAAAATCATTTGATGTGCCAGCAGGTATAACACCAAGAGGCGTTTTTATATTATTTTTCATTATAACATTTACTACCCTATTTATAGTACCGTCTCCACCAGCCACTACAATAGCATAGACACCTTCACTATCGCAATCTTTTAAGTATTCATATAAATTAGTTTTCTTAGCAGCTCTAAAAACAGATACTTCACAGCCGTTTTGCATAAATTTTTCAATAATTGTATCTAAGAAATATTTAAATTTGCTCTGACCAGCTCCAGAATTATATATTAACTTTACTTTTTTCATTTTATCACCTTTCATGGCATAATACACTTAGTACATTATATTACATATATATGCAAAATTCAAGAAAAATGAAAGAAATTAGCTAAAATACGCCATTACTGACAATAGTAGTATTTAGTAAACTCATTTACTCACATTTAAGATATAATTATATTTTCATTTAATAAAACTTCTCATACGTCACATTAAAATATAAACAATAACATACAAAAAAGCTCAAGATTTTCATCCTAAGCTTACTTTTTATTTCGTTACTACATTATACCAGTTTTATTAGTGCTAATTGTAGTTATTATATAACTTTCATTTTCTTCACTTGTATAATATCCTTTTTCAAGAGAAATTAAGGTGTACTTATCACTTCCAACATACACAATCACATCGGTATTAAATGACTTAGTACTATTTATAAGCTTAGAATTTATTATGTAAAAGTTAGAATAATTAGATTTATCATTAAGATTCGATGTAACAGTCTCACCATATTCTTTAGCCAAATTACAAAGAGCAGTTTTTAAATCTTCGGCAAGATTTAAAATATATTTTGAATCAGCAGTTGCCTTAGATGACATTGTTTCATAATTTCCACTTGATTGTTTCAAAATAGGAAAAGTCTCTACTCCTTCCTTTCCCTCAGAAACTGCTGAATTTCTGTACATTTCAACTTCATCTTTTAACTCATTTGCATTGTTCATTTGTCTTGCTATACTTGCATTTGTTATTGTATTATTGTTATTTAAACTAAATAACACTGAAGAAGCAAGTATTATCATTACAATAATCGTTATAACTAAAACAATTAAAGATATACCTTCTTTTTTCATATTTTCAACTCCTAATTATTTTTTATCAAATTCATCAAAAATGTCTCCGACTAACTTTTCAACAATGTCTTCAACGGTTATAATTCCTTCTACAGAAGAATTTTTGTCCAGTACAATTGCCATTGATATTGCATTTAATTTCATTATTGCAAATACATCCTCCACTTTTTCATTTTTACTTACAAAAAATGGTTTTCTAAGAAGTGGTTTTATATTTAGTTCATCCCTTATTACTTTATTTGAGTAGTAATATAAAATATCTTTTACATTTAATATTCCAACAATATTATCAATATTTTTGTCATAAACTGGTATTCTAGTAAATTTATATTTTTTAAAATTTGCAACAATAGACTTTGGGCTAGAATTTACATCAATAAAGTCTACATTATCACGTTTTATCATTACATTTTTTACCATAAGATCATCAAATTTTAATGTATTTAGTAAAATTTGCTTTGATTTAGTATTTATCACGCCATCATCCTTACTTTCAGATATTATATACTTTAACTCCTGTTCTGTAAGTTTATCACCTGGTTCTTGTAATATTCCAAATATTTTGCAAAATAAATCTGTAGTTTTTTCTAATATAAACTCAAATGGACGTATTAGAAAAGACACAATTAAAAGTGGGTATATTAGTCTATTTAAAGTTTTTTCTGGAAAGTTCATTCCAATTCTTTTTGGAATTATATCTCCAAATACAATTGAAAAGTACGAAAGTATAAATGTTAATATAACCATCGAAACATTTGTTACAATATCATATTCTACTACTAAAGCTGACACATAATACTTAATCCAAGATATGAAAGCTTCAGCTGCATAAGCACTCATAAAAAATTCAATAAGTGTTATTGCAACCTTTATAGTTCCAAACATTTTGCTTTTATTTTGAAGCAACTTTTTAATACTTATAGATTTCTTATCTCCAGACTTTGCCTTTTGCAAAATTACATATTTATTTACATAAGCAAAAGCACTATCACAAGCACTAAATATGAATTTTAAAAATATAAAAAATACTAGTACTATTACATTTACAAACATTGTAATATTTCTCCTTAGTTTTTAGAAAGATTACTGCTATCTTTCGAATTTTCTTCAATTTTGTCATACTTATCAACTATAAACTCTTTTAGCTTTCTTTTAGTAATTTGTGCCATAAATTTAGTATCAAAATTATACAAATATACTCCCATTTCGCCTTTCATCTTATAAAAAACAGTATCATCTACATTATTTAAAAGTTCTACACCAGCAGATATAACTTTTTCTGTTTCTTTAGTTTCAAGACTTATTCTATATAGATTGTCTCCATCATCAACATTTATATAATAAAGATAATTACCTTGAACAAACATATACTTTTGACCGTCTATTTCCTTTATAACACCTTTATCATAAACACTAGAAATATCCGCAAATTTTTCCAGTTGGCTTCCATCTTTATTCAAAAAATATATTTTATTTCCATCTTTTTTATTTACAAAGAAAATCTTTTCATCAGATGAAACTATATATGATACGTTTTCATCTCCAGATAAAACTTTTTTATCCTGTCCATTTTTATCATATCTTATAAGTACTTTTTTAGTTTTCTCATCTTGAACAGTAAATATATTGTTTTCATCTACAAGAAGTTCTGTTACATTAGAAATTCCCAAATCACCAATCTCTTCACTATTTATATCATAGTATTCAAGTTTTCCATCGTTTTTATTTATGTAATAAATTCTATCCCCATCTAGCTTATATTTTAAAACATTTTTTTCTACTAACGTTTCCATATCCTTAGTATCTTTTTTTATTCTATATAGTCCATCTTCTTTTGTTCCGTATATATAATTTTCAGATACACAAACATTCGTAATTCCACTATTAGAATAAACTAGCTTATCACTAAATCCATCTGAATGTATACTATTTAACGAATATACAGGATCATATGTATAACCTTCTGTTACATAATATACATTATATATTTTTTGGTTACTAACATCTTCCCCTTCAATATATTTAAAATTATTTTCTCTGTTATATATAAAAAATTGTGTAAATACATATATGCTCAAAATACAAACAACCAACGTAATTGCTACGTATTTTAATTTACTTTTTCGCTTTAGCTTACCAGCTTCCTTTTTCTTTCTTTTTAAGTACTCTTTTCTGGTTAGATTTTCATCAGGATCTATCTGTAATCTTTGCATTTTCCCAACCTCTTTTCCTTTGTTTATACATAAACTATTATATACTAGTTTTTAGCTTTTGTAAATGTTTTTTTGAATTATAAAAAAATAAATTTAGGAAGACAAGTTATAATTTTTTAATTGTCATAAATACTTTTTTATATCGTTTTTTCCTAAAAAGATCTCTGCACCTTCTTTTAATAAATAATTTGAAAAATAACTATACTTTGAATAAATATTTCCGTGGTGCTACTAAAATATCTTTTGAATCATTTGCCAATATGTCAATCAAATACTTTATATATGGCTTTTTTTCATAAGCAAATTCTGGTATTATGCATAAATCAATTAATCCAGCTAATATTTCTAGTTCAAAAAAATTATAATTAGCATTTGATATGACAAAAATATAATTTTTCTCTTCATTTTTTATTTTGCTAATTTTCTCTATTTCTTTAAAATCGATTGATTTTACTACAATATCTGAATTTTCTTCTTTTAATCCTATCTTATATACCTTTTTATTTCTAAGATACATACTAACATCTACATAAATATTTTTTCCATATATACTAAAGTCGTTATCATAATGTAAGTATATACATTTATTTTTTTCAAAATCTATGTCTCTATTTAATAGTATACAAAGTGGTGGTATAAACAAATTAAACAACTTTTTTGGATATTTTTTTGAATTTATTGAAACAATTTTTATATTCTTTGATAATAAAAATTTGTAGATAAAAAAACTATCTTTTTTTAAATTTTCACTTGTCAACATATCAAGTAATTGATTTGATAAAAATATACCTTCATTTTCTAAATCTTTTTTCAATTTTTCTCTATTTTTTGTATTATAAAATAACTGAATGCAACTACCATATAATTTCAAAAGTCTTATATATAATAAATAATTAAAGCCAGCTATACTACTAAGCCATACAAAAATGTAATCTTCATTTATATTCATATTTTCCTTCTTTCTTATTTAATGATCATTCATTGTGTGTTAGCATAAAACTATGCTAACACATCCAATGTCATTTTTCCAATTTTTCCATTTTTAAAATCTTCTAAAAAGCATTTTGCAGCTTTTTCCATATCGACTTCACCACCAGAAACAATGCATCCTCTTTTTCTACCAATTATCTCAAGCACGTCATAATCTGTCATATTAATATCTAATTCATTAAGTTTATACTTATTAGCAAATAATTTAGAGTACTTTTCTACTTTTCTTAAAATATGTATTCCACTGCATGCTAATTCTTCAGCATCTATAACTTCTTGTTTTATATTTCCAGTAAGTGCTAATTTTACTCCAGACATATTGTCTGATAAATTTGGCCACAATATACCAGGTGTATCTAATAAATCTATGTTATTTTCTATTCTTATCCATTGCTTTTTCTTAGTAACTCCAGGTTTATTTCCTACTTCCAAACTATTTTTGCTTGAAATTTTATTTATTATAGTTGATTTTCCGACATTTGGTATACCTATTATGAGTGCCCTATCAATTGGTTTTACCTCAAACTCTCTTTTTTTCATACCTTTACTTTTTCTTGCAATTTCACCTTGTTCTTTAATTTTTTCTACTATCTTTTTAATATCACTATTTTTTGATGTATCTACAGGTATAGCACAAATATTCTTACTTTCAAAAAATCCTATCCATTTTTTAGTTTGAATATCATCTGCTAAATCACTCTTATTTAGTAACACTATTCTTGGCTTTTCTCCAACTATTTCATTAACTATAGGATTTTGACTTGCTATAGGAATTCTAGCATCTAATACCTCTACAATCACATCTATAAGATTTAACGCCTCTTTTATTTCCTTTTGTGCTTTTACCATATGCCCGTGGATACCAGTTGATACTTGTACTTGCACAACTTTTTTCATTATTCATTTTACTCACCTTATTTCCTTTTAAACTCTATTTTTATTGATCCATCTTGATTTAAATATATCATATTTATTAAATCAAAAATATACTTTCTATTCAACTTATCTATTTTAGTATCTTGTCTATTATTTATTTCTGTAATAACTTTTTCTTCTAAAATATCTTTTCTTACTGTATGTTTATTGTTGCATCCTCTTTTTCTTACATGTGATGAACATGCATAATATGTATATTCTTTACTCTTTCTAATAGTCAAGTTACTATCACATTCTGTGCATTTCAAATATCCTGAAAAGATATCATATTCATTATTTGAATTTACTTTTTACTGAATGTTTAATTATATCTTGCACTCTTTCAAATTGCTCTTTGCTTATTATCTCTATATGATTATTTTTTGTGATTATTAACTCGTCTTCTTTTATTTTTACAAATTTATGATTTTTGAAACTAATTCGTTTTCGCTTTTGTTGAATTAAATCTCCAGTATATACTTTATTATTTAGAATTCCAGTAATCATACTGAGATTCCACTTTTTGCCTTCATTAGTGTTTTTAATATGTTCCATTGGAGTTTTGATTTTTTTATTATTTAAAATATCTACTATTTCTTTTTTGCTTAAACCTTTTTCTGTATTATCAAATATCATCTTTACAGTTTTAGCCGCTTCTGTATCAATAATTATTTTATTCTTTTCATATCTTGATTTTTTATATCCATAAGGTGCATAAGAAGTTACAAATTCGCCATTTATCTTTTTAGTAGTTAATGCTGTTTTAACTTTATTAGATATATCTCTTGGATAGCTCTCGTTATAAATATTAATTAAGCCTTTTAATAAATAACTATCTTCTTCATCATTTAATCCATCTATATTATCATTAATTGAAATAAGTTTTACATCATATAATGGTAAAATAGAATCAAGTAATTCTCCTACTTCAATATAATTTCTACCTAATCTTGATAAATCCTTAACAATTACTATGTCAACCTTTTTATTTGATATATCTTTTAACATTCTTTTTAGCTCAGGTCTATCAAAGCTTGTCCCACTATAGCCATTATCTACATAATAATTATATATCTTCATATCTTCTTTATCTTTAATGTAATAATCTATTAAATCTTTTTGATTTGATATGCTATTTACTTCTTTTTCTTTCTTTGAAATTCTAATATATGCAGCTACTCTCAATTTTAATATTAAAACCACCTCCAATACATTTAAATTAAAATGGTACTGATACATATAATCGTCCATCTTTTAATTGTTCTGGATAAATACCAAATATATTATAAATACTAATATAAAGTTTTACTAATTCATTTAATTTAGTATCAACATTTTCTAATCGTGGAAAATCATCATATATTTCATCGTAAATTATATACATTTTGTTCCAAATCTCCCATAATTTTGTTTCATTAGATATATAGTCACATGTTTTTTTATATAATTCATTCTTTTCATCGTTAAGTGCTTTAACCATCCCACAAGAATATGCAGAATATGTTGATAAAAGAGTGGTTTGTTCTTTTGCCAAAGCAAATAATTCATTAATGTTACCATTATAGCGATATTTCTCAATTTCTTTTTTTATATCATCTTCTATTTTTTTATATTGTTCTACTAGTGTTTCAACAAAGCAATCAGTATTTCCAAATAAATAATTACATAAATATCTAGAAACAAAATACTCTTCCCACATATTTAATCCAAAGTCTTTAGTATTTTCAAATAAATTATTTATCTTTTTATAAGATTTTTTTAATTCATCTAATCTATTTCCTATTGTTTCAAAGTAATATACATGAGATAATTCGTGAAACAAAAGTAAAATACCATATCCTTCTTGTTTTACTATAGATAACAATGTCTCTTTTCTAAAAAAAATTACATTTTTAATACTTTCTCCTATTTTAATATGCAATGTTTTAGCAGATGCCGAACCATATTGAGAGTCTGTATATTCAACTGGTAAATTATTATTTTTTTGAAAATCCGTAATTTCTTCATCCCAATTATCTGTAAAAATTATTTTATATAAAGTTTCTATTTTATTTTCTTCAATAAATCTTTTAAGTAAATTATGTATGATTATGTCTATATTTTTTTTGATTTCATCCTCTAAATCTTTTATATTTACTTCAACAGTATAATCGCTCATTTTTCTCCTCATTTCTTGAATTACGAAAGTTGTTTCTTATAAAAAGCGTTTATTTTTCAACATTTTTATGAAGTTTTGCATTTGCCCATTCTTCGCAGTTGATACTTGTACTTGGCAACTTTTCTTTTTTATCTTCCATATTACTCACTTTCCTATCTTTATAATACTTTTAGTATTTCTTCAAATTTTGTATATCCACTTTCAGCATTTATATGTCCACCATTTTTAATTACGTATTGTTCATTTGAAATAGAATCTGCAAATGATTTTTCTACTTCAAATTTTACATATGGATCATTATCTGAATAATAGCAAATAATATTATTACAATATTCTTTTATATCTTCAAAATTTTCAATAAACATTGGTTCATTAACTGCATCAAAATCTTTGTCTATCCCTAAATAATTATTAAATCCACAAACAAATATAAGTTTCTTTACTTTAATTTTATTTGTTATCAAATACTTACATACAAATATTGGCGCTATACTATGTGCAATTATTATAGTATTTTCATTTATTTTTAATTCATTTAATACTTTAGACCAATTTTCAAAATTTTGATTACCTACTCCAACTGGCATCTGTGGTATAACAACATCTTTATTATCTTTTTCTAATTCATTTTTTAGCCATGGAAACCAATTTCCGTCTTTTGATCCAAAACTACCATGTATTATTATATAATTATCCATTATTATCATCTCCAATTTTATCTCCCAATAATTTTATTTTTTCTGCATTGTTAAGTATATTTAGTTGATATTTTGCAATTTTACTTAAAATTTCAAATCTCTCTTCTTTGCTTTTCCCTTCTTTTATTAATTCAGCATTATGTGATTCTAAATTTGATAATACTGTTAATTCATTTATTGTAGCATAATCTCTAACATTTGAATTTTTAGCTAAATCAGGATTAAGTTCTCTCCATTTCTTAGCAGTTGTGTTAAATATGACTACATTTAAAATATCTGCTTCTTCAGCATATTTTAACCATTCTCTATTTTTATAAAAATCATTATCTGGCAATATGTAATTTTTAATTGCATCCGTATGTATTAAATAATTGTTTTTCGTTAATATTCTTTTTACATCCCACTCCCTGTTTTGATTTTCAATTTCTTTTAACCTTTCAAATTCTTTTATTAAATACAGTTTAAAAACCGGACTAATTGCAGAAGCGAATTCGAAAGCTATATCTTTATGTGCATAAGTTCCTCCATACTTTCCTCGTTTTGAATATATACCAATTGCATTTGTTTTTTCACACCATTCAGTAACACTTAATGTAAATGTATGAAGTCCTGCACTTTTTCTAAACCCGTCGAATTCGACGGAATTAAAATTTGGATTATAAATAGACTCCCATGTTCCTAAAAATTCCAAAGTAATTCTATTTCTTAACCAGTTTCTTATAATGTCATCAGCTTTTGATTTTCCTTCTTTATATTTACCAAAATCAGAAATACGTATATAATCATTATCATCTATATTTGTAATATTTACTTTAATATTTTGAACTTCTATTATTTTATTTGACATATATTCACCTCCAATTTATCAAATTACGAAAGATAAAATTTTGAAAAAATGTTGATTTTTCAATGGTTTTGGCTAGTGTTTAGATAATTCGTACTTTCCAAGTTGATACTCGTTGGTGGTAAACTTTTTGTATCTTCGTTCATTTTTTTATTCTTTCTCATTTCTCTTTTTTGATACATATCCATTATTTGTCACTTCCATTCTCTATCATTCTTGTTTCATTTAAAAAATTATCAAAGTCTGATTTATATAATTTATCTTGTTTAACTTTAAATTTATCATACTCTTTATAAGCTAATTCTTTTGCAACACTAGCCGATATTTTCCCCGCATTGTGTAATATTTCTTTACCATTAAATTGCAAAAATGCATTCAATTTTTCTATCCAATCTTTCATAGTCATTGCATTATGATTTTCTGCTTGTAATTCTGCATAGTCTAAATACATTGTTACTATTCTATTCAAATCTTTTAATTCCTTTTCATTTAAATAGTTTTTTGCAATGTCCACATCATATTTATAGATTGGACCATCAGGAGAATTTTTCCAATTGGTTAATCCCATATTTTCTTTTTCCGAATCAACTCTATTATATATTATTTCAGCTGCAGTATTACCAGTTATTGCATAATGTAATTTATTTTGAACTGTTTTAAAAAATTCTTTTGTTATTTCTGAATCTTTATCATAATCAACACTACAAGAAGAATATATATCGGTTATTTTTTGATAAAATCTTCTCTCGCTTGAACGAATGTTTCTAATTCTTTCAAGTGTTTCTTCAAAATAATCCTCGCCAAATATGTAATTAGGATTTTTTAATCTTTCATCATCCATAACTACACCTTTTATCATATATTCTTTTAATATTTTAGTAGCCCAAATTCTAAAGTTGGTTGCTTTTTTTGAATTTACTCTATATCCAACTGCAATAATCATATCAAGGTTATATATCTTTACAGGTTTTTTAGAATTATCAACGTCGGTTTTTCCGACGGTATTATTTTCATCAAGTTCGCCACTATTTAATATATTATTAATATGTTCTGTTATTGTGCTTCTTCCTACACCAAACAATTCTGCAATTAAATTTTGAGTAAGCCATATGTCATTTTTTATTAACATTACACTAACCTTAATATCATTGTTTGAATCTCTATATATTAAAAAGTCATGATTAGTTATTTGTAAGTTTTTATTGTCCATTTATTATTCTCCTTTCTTTTTAATTTTTTATTTAATATCAATTTTAACATTTTTATTCTTATCAATATAAATACATTTTACTTTATTTTCTAATTCTAATCTAGTAATATTAGATAAATTTAATTTTTCATTTATAATTTCAATTAGCTTATTTTCACTAATAGATTCATTATTTTCACAAGTTTTATTTCTATAGTAGTTAGAGCAATAGTAATAAACTCTTTCTTTTGAAGTTTGTTTTACCATATTACCGCCACAACATTTGCACTTTAAAAAGCCGGATAAAATACCTATACTTCCATCTTTATTTACTTTAGCTTGTCTATTTAAAATATCTTGCACTTTATCAAATTTTTCTTTACTTATAATTGCTTCGTGATGATTAGGAGTTATAATCCAATTTTCCTTTTCTAATTGAATTTGTTTGTTAACTCTATAATTCAATTTTCTTCTCTTGCCCTGGAGTAATGTTCCTGTATAATTTTCGTTTTTCAATATTGTATTTACCATTTCAGGATTCCATTTTTTCATTACCGATACATCTTTATTCTTATCAATATTTAAATACTCGCTTGGAGTTAATATATCATTATCATTTAAAAAGTCAGTAACTTGTCTTCTACTTTTGCCATCAAGTATCATATCAAATATTTTTCTAATTATATATGATGCATTTTTATCAATTAAAAATTTATGCTTATCTTTTGGATCTTTTATATATCCGTAAGGAGCTAATTTTCCAACAAATTCACCATTTTGTTTCTTCACAATTAGAGAACTTCTTACTTTTTTTGATATGTCTTTTGCGTACATATCATTAAATAAATTCTTCAATGCTAAATAATCATCACTATAATAATCCGATGAATCAATTTCATAATTTTTATCTACCGAAATTACAGATACTCCCATAGCAGGAAATACCACTTCTACAAAATTACCAGTTTCAATATAATTTCTGCCAAGTCTTGATAAATCTTTTATAAGTATTACATCTATTTTCTTATTTTTTATATCTTCTAATATTCTTTGAAATTCTGGTCTATCAAAATTAGTACCCGAATAACCATCATCTATATAATAATCAATTAATTTATATTCTCTATGTTCTTTTAAATAATTATCTATAATTAATTTTTGATTAGTTATGCTATTTGATTCTTTTTCATTACTATATTCTTCTTTTGATAAACGAAGATACGCTGCTACCTTATATGTCATCTTAATATTACAACTTTCTATAAAATTTCACAAAGAAGATTTTGTTCTTCTTTTTTTATTTCATTTTCAATTATCCATTTTATATCTTCTATCGATTTATCAATATTAAATCTGCCATTACCTACTGGATAATAAACAGGATAAACTTTATATTCGTTTTTATTAATTTGTATTTTGTGACATTTTTTTCTATTTTCAGATACAGATATCTTTTTATTTAAAATAATCGAACTAACTTGGTTTCCAAAAGTAATAATTATTTTGGGTTTAATTATATTTATTTCTTTGAATAATAAATCAAGATATTTTTTCAACACTTCATCAGGCAATGGTCTTGCATCTATTTGTGTACATTTACCTAAATTAGTAATGAACAATTTATTTTTTTCAATTTCTTCGTAAACATAGTTGCAAAACTCATAATCCCATTCTTTTGGTTTCTTTTCTTGAATTTTGTTAAATGTTTCTTCACTTAATAAATCAACTTTATAGAACAACTTCCATATGTTTTTAGTTCCTAACCATGGCGACTTTCTACCTTTCCAAGATTTATCACTGGCAATATTTTTTCCTGTAGGATTCATAAAAACAAAACATATATCAGGATTTTTTTCACATCCACCATTATATATAGAATCTAATTCCTTAGCCCCATATTTAACTTGTAATTCATCGTAATCTTTTCTTAAATCTTCTATCTTCAAAATATTCACCTTCTTATAAAAAAGTTTATTTAAGTAGTTCTTACCCAATTTTCCTTATAATTTTTATTAATTTTTTATTAAAAATTGTAAAAAGGATTTTAATTAAAAGTCTTATAAAGTAAGGATTTAAACGAAAGTTTATATAAGTCGTTCTTTACCAGTTGATACTCGTTGATGGTAAACTTTTTGTATCTTCATTCATTTTTTTATTCTTTCTCATTTCTCTTTTTTGATACATATCCATTTTAATCACTTTCTTATTCATTACTATTATTTTCACTTAAATATTTATTATAAAATTCATCCATTGAAGAAATATATTTTTGATCTTGTATAACTCTAAATTTTTCATATTCTTTTTCAGCTTTTTCTACGGCTTCTTTATGAGATATACTGCCACTATTATTTAATACTTCTTTTCTTCTAAACTTTAATAACTCATCTGTTGCATTTATCCAATCCTTCATTGTCATAACATGTCTTTGTTTTGCTTCATCTTCAGCAAATACTAAAAACATATTTGTTAAATCTTTTAAATTATTCTTTTCTTCTTCGTTTAAATAATTTTTTGCAATAATCACATCATATTTATATATTAAACCATCAGGAGAATTTTTCCAATTAGTTAGTCCCATATGTTCTTTATCTGAGTTTGCTCTACTATATATTAATTCGGCAGCAGTATGTCCACTTATAGCACATAATGCAGCTTATTTTGAACTATTTTAAAGAAAGTATAAGCGTCTTCTGACTTCGGATTGTAATCAGTTGCTGTAGCAATAAATAAATAAATCAGTGATTTTTTGATATGCCATTCTTTCACTTACTCTGATTGTTTTGATTCGTTCTAATATTTCATCAAAATATTTTACATCATATTTATTTCCATTTATAAAACGTTCATCATTTAAAGCAAAACCTTTTGTCATATATTCTTTTAAAATTTTTGTAGCCCATATTCTAAATTCTGTTGCTTTTTTGGAATTAATTCTATACCCAACTGCAATTATAGCATCTAAACTATAAATAGTTGTGTTATAGTTTTTTCCGTCATCGGCAGTTAACGAGCATTTCTCGGTAACTGATTTTTTATCTAACTCATTTTCTTCAAATATATGTTTCAAGTGTAAACTTATATTATCTGTAGAACATTCAAAAACCTTTGACATTCCTTTTTGTGATAACCATAAAGTTTCATCTTTATAAATAGCATCTACTACAATATTACCTGCACTATTTTTATATATAATTAATTTATTATCTTCCATCAATAATCTCCTTTCCTTTAGTTTTTCATAATTCCTACACTTATCAATTTAAATTAAAATTTTATTAAAAAATGTTCCAAAATTTAAAAAGCATTTAGTAAAATTTCTTTTATTTTCAAGGATTTAATAGTGTTTTTTCATAACTCCCCACTTACCATGAAATGGAAACTTTTGAAAAACTTTTTAGACTATAATCTTTTTTCATTTCAGCTCTAATTTTTATTTTTTGATACATATCCATTTTTCTCACTTTTTTATATTTCCTAATAAAAAAATACCTCAAAAGTATTTTTTAAATTTAGTTCCTTCAATTCATAGATATTATATCACATTTATGCTTATTTATAAAGCACAGAGCCGGGTTTTAAACACTTTTTAATAACTAAAAATCTTAAGAGCATTGAAAATGCTTATTTTTTTTGTTAAATAAAATATTAAATGCACGATTAACATAAAAAAGGTGCAATAAGT
>OJNH01001358.1_pt1 | contig 19411 bp, 19 predicted proteins | sample 1597361 | NCBI WGS metagenome assembly OJNH01 (sample SAMEA2452136, study PRJEB22498) | human gut metagenome | biome: human feces; feature: human gut; material: feces | place: Australia | collected 2012
AATAAAACAGATAGATACAAAAATCAATCAGAAAATAAATCTGGTTGATTTTTTTTGCCTTTTATTCAAAATGAAGGGGAAATTTTAAATTATGAATAAAGAAAAATTTAAGGAATATAAGTAAAAGACATGGCACACTGCCCCAATTTTCAAGAAATGTTAGCAGATACGAGAAAGGTAAAATTAATTATATTGGTAGCTTATTTAACAAATAAAATTTGATAGACCTTTTAAAAAAATTTTGTGTGCATTTATAGTAAACTTTAAATTCTAAAAAATAATTTGCAATTTTATGTAAAATAATGTATAATGGGGCTATAGGTATTTCCTAATAGTAGCAAATTAACGATATAAGTAATTATTATTACTTATACATTATCAAACAAAAACAGGAGGAAAAGCTATGGTACAAAAAGTTCGTTACAATGGTGGAACACAGCGGATGTATGAATGTTCAGATCCTACTGATTTAATTGTAGGAAAAGAATATGAAGTTATCCAAAAAAAAGAGAGTGACTGGCATACAGAATATATTCTTAGAGGAGTTAAGGGAGAATTTAATTCAGTATGGTTTGACGAAGTTTCAGAAAACATCTATATGGCTGTTTCTCGCAGAAAACCTGAGCTAGGAAAAATATACGCTTGCTCTAAATTGGAGTTTATCGGCGGAAAGCTTAAACTGAAAGGCTGGACTACAAGCATTGTAAAGAATGTGGAACATCTAGGAAATGATATCTTTAAGGTAAAAACAGAGAATAATATTTACATCGTTAAGGTGGTTGATTAACCACTCAAAAGACTCTTACTTAATGTAAGGGTCTTTTGAGTTCTATATTACTTGGTAGGATGAAAAAATAAAAAGTTTTTACATTACATTTATATTACAATTTTTCAAATTTATTGACTAAAAAAATATGCAATGATATAATAAAACGGAAAAAGTAAAAAAATATCAAAAAAGGAAAAATGTATAAAAAAACGAAAGAATTGGAGGAAACAATAAAGATGAAAATGCTAAAAAAGATGTTAGCAAGTATAATAATCTTAACAATGATAACATACATATTATCATCAATATTAATTCAAAATAAATCACTAGCAGTAACACAAAGTACAAGTACAGATATTAATTCAATAGATAGTTCAAAATATCCAGGAGTAAAAGAAAAAATACAAGCTTTACAAAAAAAATACCCAAATTGGAAATTTAAAATACTTTATACAGGGTTAGATTTTAATGAAGTAATAGCAAATGAATATACAGGACACGGAAAATCTCCTAAAAACCTAATATACAAATCAGCAAATTATCAAGGAGCATGGATTTGTTCAATTTGCAAAGAAAGAATATATGACAATGGAAATTGGAGATGTGCATCAGAAGAAGCAATAAAATATATGATGGATCCTAGAAATTCAATAAACGAATCTGATATATTCCAATTTGAAGAATTAACAAAAACAGAAACAGATATAAACACAATAAAAAACATGACAACAGGAACATTCTTAGCCGGTTATGAACAAGCAATAATAGATACTTCGAACAGTAATAATGTAAATGCTTGCTATATAGTTGCAAGACTAATACAAGAACAAGGAAAAACAGGAACAGTTTTAACATCAGGAAAAGGTTATAATGGTCAGTATGTTGGCTATTACAATGCATTTAACAGAGGGGCTTCTGGAAACTCAACAGAAGCAATATTATTAAATGGATTAGCAACAGCACAAAAATATGGATGGACAAGCTTAGAAAAATCAATAAGTGGTGGAATTGATTTTATAGCAAATCAATACATACATAAAGGACAAAATAACCTTTATTTACAAAAATTTGATGTAGAAGCAACAAATGGACTATATTCAAATCAATATATGCAAAACCTAATGGCAGCAGAAAATGAAGGATTAACATTAAAAAATACATATAAAAATACAAATTCAATGTCATCAGCACATACATTCATAATACCAGTATATGAGAATATGCCAAAAGCAGATTGTGCAAGACCATCTACAAATGGAACAAGTAATGTAACAACAGATTTAGTAAGAGTAAATGTTAATAGTACAATAAGATTAAGAAATGCTGTGAATGGCAATAATACAGTTGGATGGCTATATAAAGATGAAATTGTAACTAGATTGGAAAAAGCAACAACTAAAGTTAATGGAACTTATTGGGATAAAATAAAGAAAGCAGATGGAACAACAGGATATGTAGCTAGAGAAACTTATGAGAACGAAAGTGAGTATAAATTGTATTTAGTTCCTATAAGTGAAGATAGCGGAAATAATAATGATAATAATAACAATAGTAATAACAATAATAAACCTACAAATACTTCAAAGGTAAAGATAGATGAAGAAAATAAAATTATAATGGTAGTTCCAAATGCAATTGCAAATGATATACTAGAAAGCTTTGGAGGAACAGCCAAAATAACTAAAGCAGATGGGAATTATTTAAATGGTTCACAAGATACAGTTGCAACAGGGTATAAAGTAGAAGATAAGTATACTGTTATAAAAAAGGGCGACTGTAATGGAGACGGAAATGTAAATTCTGCCGATGCATTATCAATATTAAAATATAGTGTTGGAACATTAAATTTAAATAATGAAAATTTAAAAGCAGCAAATGCAAATAATGATGATAAAGTAAATTCCGCTGATGCACTATTAATACTAAAATATAGTGTTGGAAATGCAAATATAGAAATTTAAAAAAGAAAGTAGGGTAATTATGAAAAGAAAAATTCTTATATTTTTTGAAATGTTTTTGTTGACATTAATTTTATTAGCTATAAAATCGAATGCAGGTTATTCATCAAATGATCCAGAAGTAAAATCTGGAGAAACAATAACTATATCAATAGTATCAAATGAAAATTTACAAAATTATGATTTACAATTAGTAAGTTATAATGGATTAACATATAAAGGCTGTTCAAGTAGTAGTGAATCTGCTGCAGTAAACAGTGGAACAGGAAAAATTGCATATGCAACTTTGGGAGCAGGAACAAAAAATTTAGGAACATATACTTTTGTTGCACCAGAAGTTACAGAAAAAACAACTTATAAAGTGTCTTTTAAAATTAATGATGTAACTAATACATCAACAGTAACAGTTAATCCTAAAATAGTAGAAAATAATACAAATCCTAATAATAATTCAAATTCAGGTTCAAACTCAAATTCAACTACACAACAACAACCACAAGCAAAATCAAATGTTGCAACATTAGCAAACCTAGGAATAAAAGGACAATATGATTTTACTGGATTTAGAGCAGCAAAAACTTCATATTCTGTAACAGTACCAAATGAAGCAGAATCAGTAGAAATATATGCAAGCAAAGGTCAAAGTGAACAAAAAATAATAGGAACAGGTGTAAAACAATTAAAAGAAGGAACGAATGCAATAAACGTAGTAGTAACAGCAGAAGATGGAACAACTACAAAAACATATACAATTAACATTGAAAGAAAATCAGCAGAAACAACAGATAATAAGGAAGAAAATACAGAAGAAACATCAACAGAGGAAGAAGAAATATTTGGATTAAAAGATTTAAAAATAGATGGATTAGAATTAACACCAGAATTTAAAACAGATGTATATGAATATAGTGCTGAACTAAAAGAAGATAAAACAAGTTTGGAATTAACAACAATAGCAACAGAAGAAAATGCAGAAATAGAAGTTACAGGAAATGAAGATTTAAAAGATGGTGAAAATATAATTACTGTAATAGTCAAAGAAAAAGATACAGATAAAACTGCTACATACCAAATAACAGTAAATAAAATCAAAGAAGAAACAAATATAACAGAAGCAACAGTCAACAATATTGATAATAAAACCAAAGAAATGATTATTTTGGGAATTGGAATTCTAGCTTTAATAATAGTTGTTATTATTATAGTAATTGTAAATAAAAAAAGAAATTCAAATAATGGTCAAGAATACTATTATAGTGAATTATATAATAATGATGAATCAGAAGAAAATATCAATGAAGAAAATCAAGATGAACAAGAAGAATATGATGAAGAGATAGAAGAAAAGAAAAAGAAAAAACATTCAAAAGGAAAAAGATTCAAATAATAGGAGAAAAAATATATGAAAATTATTAAAATAGCTGCAACTCTTGATACTGTAGAGAGAGAGAGAGAGAGAGAGAGAGAGAGAGAGAGAGCTATAGTCTACTAAAAATAAAAAAGAAAATTGAATAGATAGTAAAAAGATGGGAATATTATATATTTTAAATGTGTATAATATTGCTATCTTTTTGGCGTACAAAAATGTTATTAAATTTAAAAAATATATAAAATCAAGGAGGGAAATTATGAAAAAAACAAGGAAAAAGTATTTAATGATATTATTTTTAGCATTAAGTATAACAATATTACCAATGGGAGGAGTAAAAGCAGCATTGCAAGCAAATCCAAATACTCACGTAAAAAAGACAGATGCTCCAACAAATTGGATGAGTAATATTAGAAAAATGGAAGAAACGAATGGGGCAATGGGATTAAGCGAAGGCTTAAATTCTGATTTAACATCAAAAGAAAGTAATAATATTGATGTTCATATGATGAGAACTACTGAATATGGAGCAATTGCAATTCTTTCTGCATCTGGATATGGTAATACAAAAACATTACAAAATAGTTCAATAAAAACAACTACGGGAAATAAGACTGGAGTATATTTTACAGGAAATAATTGGGAATATAATGCGGGAGGACTACAAGGATACATTTTTGGAGGAGTTAATACAAAATATTATGATGAATATACTAAAAGTGCTTCATCAGCAAAAGTTGGAGACGCATTTGAATGTGTTAAATGGCATTCAGCAACTAATTCTAACTGGCTAAATGATGAAGATTACCCATACTTTGTTCGTAATAATTCTGGTCTTTTTTCATTCAATAATAACTTTGGTACTTATGGTGGCAGTCATTGGCAACATATTGCTCGTGGGGTCGCAGTCTGTGGTACAGGACTTTAAAATATAAAGGAGAAAAACTAATGAAACAAAAAACAACAGGAATAACACTAATAGCACTAGTAATAACAATAGTAATTCTTCTAATATTAGCAGGAATAACAATATCAGCAATAACCCAAACTGGTCTATTCGGCAGAGCAAGTGAATCAGCATTCAAAACAAAAATGGCAGAATATAGAGAAAAAACAAACCTATATGTATCGTGGGAAATAACAGAAACATTAAATACAGACACGACAAATATAAATGCTGGAGAAATCCTAAAAAGTGCAATAGACCAAGAAATAGTAACAGACATAACCAAAGATGATGTAACAATAAATTTAGAAGATATAATTACAAACATAAAAGCAAGTGATGAAGAATCTCTAGTTGTATATAAAGGTGAATTGTGTTATGTATCAAATAAAAATACTCAAAATAATGAAAAACAAGTAAAATGGTGTAAAGATATTGGAATAAAAGTTTTAGAATACATAGAGCCAACCGGAATCGTAGTAAAAAATGGAAAATATGAATTAGTAAAAGGAATTTATCTATGTACGCCAGTATTAAATAAAGGATTTGTAAGCGAAAAAACAAGGTACTTAGAAGTAAATAGTGAAAATAATTTAACACCAGGAAATTGGATAATAGATAATCCAAGTGAAAACTGGTATGATTATAAAAATAGTCAATGGGCAAATATATTAGTCGAAAATAATGGAGCAGAAGTTTATTATACATGGATTCCAAGATATTGTTTTAAGTTGGACAACAGCACACAAAGAAGTGACGTGAAATTTATAGACACAGATAATAACTATAAAGATGAAAATGAAAATATAACAACTTGGGAACAATTACAAGCAGATGGATATCAAATTCCAGAAGCCTTTACATTTGATGGACAAACATTACCAGGTTATTGGGCAATGAAATATACAGCAGGAGATATAACAACACCATCAACAATAAATTATGACATGTCAGTATCAAAAGGAGTAATAAACTTAAAAAATATTACATTAAATACAACAATAACAAATACAAATCCAATAACAAAATATACAGTAGCATTAAATGGTAAAATAGTACAAACAATTGAAAAAGCTGAAGATATAACAAATATAAATTCTCAAACAATAAAAATAGAGAACTTAAAATCAGGAGATAACATAGTAAATATAACAGGATTAAATGCTGGAGGAGAAGAAGTTGGAAGCATGACAAAAGTATATTCACCAGCAATTGTAAATAAACCGGATTTGAGTGGATTTAATCCAGATACAACCTTCTATGTAACATATGATGAAAATGACAATGAACATAGTACAGTACCAATTAATCAACAAATGCCACAATATTGGTACGAATATGGAGAAAGCAGATGGGCAAATATTGTAACAAGAAATAATGGACTAGAAACTTACTATACTTGGATACCAAGATATGAATTTATATTGGATCAAACAAATCAAAGAAGTACAGTAAAATTTTTAACAGGAACAGCAGAAGCAGAATCAGGTTATCAACTACCAGAAGCATTTACATTTGATGGACAACAATTAACAGGCTATTGGGCAATGAAATATACTGCTGGAGATGCAACAGCACCAAGATTTGACACAGAAGTAATGGCAACAAGTACAAGCATAAGAACAAAAGAAATAACAGGAACAGCTAAAGCAGATGGACAAGTATATAAATATTATTTAAATGGAGAATATAAAGGAGAAAAAACAGAAGCAACAGAAAAATTTGAATATACTGGATTAAGCCCAAAAACAAAATATACAATACAAGTCGAGATAAGAAATAGTACAACAGATGAATATATTGGTTCAATAGTAAAACAAATAAGTACAATAGATGCAAATAAACCAGAACTAACAGGTTTTAATGCAGATTGCACATATTATGTTTTATATGATGATGAAGGAAATGAAACAATAGGAGACAAAATAAAAAATGATGGAAGTAATATGCCAAGTAATTGGTATGATTATAGCCAAAGTAAATGGGCAAATATAGTTGTACAAGCAAATGGAAAAACAACATATTTTACATGGATACCAAGATATGAATTTATGATAACAAGTAGTCAATCTGCACAACCAGCAGTAGGAAGAACAGAAACAAGATTTATAGAAGGGATATCAACAGAAACAGATACAGGATACCAAATTCCAGAAGCATTTACATTTGATGGAAAACAATTAACAGGCTATTGGGTAATGAAATATACTGCAGGAGATTAAAAACAAAAGTCAAACATAAATTTTAAAAAAACCAAATTTATGTTTGACATTTTTTTGTTTGTATGATATGATGTTAAAAAATCGAAATGGAGTGATAAAAATGCCAAGAAAAAAACCAGAATTAAGTAATAGAGAAAAATCAATATTAAAATTTATCGAAAAACAAATAATGACAGTTGGTTACCCACCATCAGTAAGAGAAATAGGAAAAGCTGTAGGTCTAAGCTCTACAGCAACAGTACATGGATATTTAGCAAAATTAGAAGAAAAAGGATATATTAAAAAACAAGATAAAAAAGGAAGAACATTACGTTTATTAAAAGGAGCAACAGGAGAATCAAAGAAAACATCAACAAAAGATTTTTATACACAAAAAGAATTAGTAGAAGTTCCAGTTGTTGGAAAAATAACTGCAGGTATGCCAATATTAGCAGTAGAAAATGTAACAGATACATTCCCAATTCCAATAGACTTTGTAGGAAATTCAGATTGCTTTATGCTTACAGTTAGAGGAGAAAGTATGATTGAAGCAGGAATTTTGGATGGGGATTATATATTAGTTAGAAAACAAAGTAATGCAAATAATGGAGAAATAGTAGTAGCATTAATAGAAGATGAAGCTACAGTAAAAACATTCTACAAAGAAACAGACCATATAAGATTACAACCAGAAAATAGCACAATGGACCCAATAATAGTTCCAACTTGTGAAATTTTAGGTAAAGTATGTGGTGTATTTAGAAAAATGTAATTATATAAAACAGGAGAAAACATGATAAAAAGAGTAATATTTGACATAGACAATACACTAATTCCATGGGAAAGTGAATATGATAAAGAAATAGAAAAAACATTAGATGAATTAAATATACAATATACAGAACAAGAATATAAAGAAATAAGAAAAGCATTTTCTGAATACGAAAAAGTCAATTATAGATTTGATAAAAAATTAATGTTAAACTATATAAATAATCATATGAAAAAACAATACCCAATTGAATTTATGGACAAAGTTCTTGAAAGATGGGGAAATTGTGTACCAGAAAAGATTGAAGATAGTGTAAAAGATACATTAGTGTATTTAAAGAATAAATATGAAATGGTTATTTTAACAGATTGGTTTGCAAAAGAACAAATAAATAGGTTAGAAATATTAGATATAAATAAATATTTTTCACAGGTATATTCTGCAGAAAAAACAAATAGAAAACCATTTAAAGAAGCATTTGTAAATGCTATTGCAGATAATAAACCAGAAGAATGTATAATGATAGGTGATAGCCTAGAAAGAGATATAAATGGAGCAATAAATGCTGGACTAAGAGCAGTTTATTATAATCCTAATGAAATACCTAATTATGAAGGAAAAAATAGTTATCGAATAATTAATAAATTAGAGCAATTAAAAGAGATTTTATAAAAGTTCACAAAAAATTCACATTTAAATTATTGACAAATGACACCGTGTCACATATAATATATGACACGGTGTCATTATTGATTTATTAAATTCAAAGGTGGTGATTAATATGCCAAAAGAAACATTTTTAAAACTTCCAAACGAGAAAAAAGAAAAAATAATAAAAGCTGCTCAAAAAGAATTCGAAAGAGTTCCAATAGAAGAAGTGTCAATAAAAAATATTGTAGAAAATGCAGAAATTGCACGTGGTAGTTTTTATCAATATTTTGAAAGTAAAGAAGATTTACTTCGGTTTTATATTAAATAAACATTTTAAGCAAATGAATAAAGAAATAAAAAATAATATAATAGAAGCAAACGGAGACATTTTTAAAATATTTATATCTATGTATGACTGCATGGAAAATAATTTTGCTAAAGAAGATATTAAATTATATAAAAAAATATTTGAAAATTTAAAAACAAGTGAAGATAGCAAAATTTTCAAAAAATTCATAGAGGAAAAACCTAAAAAAATTAAAGATTTTTATGAATACATAGATACAAGTAAATTAAGAATAAATTCAAAGGAAGATTTAGAAACTGTTGAAAAAATTCTATTTACAATAACTGCAAAAGCAATAGTTATGAGATTTAAATATGACTCAAAAGAAAAGGCAAGAGAGGAATATTTAAAACAAATAGAATATCTAAAATATGGAATATTAAAACAATAAAAAAGTTAAAATAAATGTATAAAATAAGGAGGAAAAAATGCTAAAAGTATTAAAAAATTTAAAAGAGTCATGGCTATCAGTAATAGCAATAGTATTATTATTAATAGTTCAAGCAGCTGGTGACCTAACATTACCAGATTATACATCAAAAATAGTAAATATAGGAATACAAAGTGGTGGAATTGAAAATCCAGCACCAGAAGTAATTAGAAAGTCTGAAATGGACAATTTACTAATATTTACAGAAGATGATGAACAGATTTTAAATGACTATAAAGAAATATCAAAAGAAAATTTGGATGAAAAAGAATATGAAAAATTAGTAAAAAAATACCCAGCACTAGAAAATGAAACTTTATATGAGGTTAAAAAATTAGATAATGAAGAACAAACACGATTAAATAATATGATGACAAAACCTTTAATGATGTTAAGTTCATTAGAAAATGAAGAAACAGCAAATTCAATGAAAGAGCAAATGTTATCAAGTATGCCAGCAAATATGCCAGAACAACAAAAAATAGCAATGCAAAATATGGAATTAATTGATATTATAAAACAAATGCCAAAAGAACAAATAGATAAAATGCTAGAAACAGTAAACGAAAAATTAGACAATATGCAAAATAGCATATTAGAACAAGCTGTAATACAACAAGTAAAAAAAGAATATAAAGCAATAGGAATAGACACAGATAATTTGCAAAACAAATATATAATTATTGCAGGATTAAAAATGCTTGGAATATCATTTATCATAATGGCTTCAGCAATATCAATTATGTGTTTATCAGCAAGAGTTGCAGCAAAATTAGCTAAAACATTAAGAGAAAAAACATTCAAAAAAGTATTAAAATTCTCAAATAAAGAATTTTCAGAATATAGTACAGCATCATTAATAACACGTTCAACAAACGATATTCAACAAATTCAAGGATTAATAGCAATATTATTTAGAGTATTAGTATATGCACCAATAATAGGTATTGGAGGATTTCTAAGAGTATTAAGCCAAAGCGATAATTCAATGGCTTGGATTATAGGTGTAGCAATATTAGCAATTCTTTTTGTAGTAGCAACATTATTTATTATTGCAATGCCAAGATTTAAAAAATTACAAGAATTAATAGATAAACTAAACTTAGTCGCAAGAGAAATACTAACAGGATTACCTGTAATAAGAGCATTTAACACAGAGAAAAAAGAAGAAAAAAGATTTGATAAAGCAAATGTAGATTTAACAAAAACCAATCTTTTTGTAAACAGAGCTATGAGCTTTATGATGCCAACTTTAATGCTAATAATGAATGCAATTTCACTATTAATTGTTTGGGTTGGAGCACATGGAATTGATAATGGAACAATGCAAGTTGGAAACATGATGGCATTTATTCAATATACAATGCAAATAGTAATGAGTTTCTTGATGATTTCAATGGTATCAATCATGTTACCAAGAGCTTCAGTATCAGCAAATCGTATAAATGAAATATTAGAAACAGAAGAAGCAATACAAGAAAGCAAAGAACCCAAAAAATTAGATACAAGCAAAAAAGGATTAGTAGAATTTAAAAACGTATCATTTAGATACCCAGATAGTGATGAGGAAGTTCTAAGTGATATAACATTTACAGCAAAACCAGGAGAAACAACAGCTATAATAGGAAGCACAGGAAGTGGGAAATCAACAATAGTAAATTTAATACCAAGATTTTATGATATAACTTCAGGAAATCTTTTAATAGATGGTGTAGATATAAAAGAAATATCAAATAAAGATTTAAGAAAAATAGTTGGATTTGTACCACAAAAAGGAATATTATTCTCAGGAACAATAGAATCAAATATAAAATATGGTAATCCAAATATGTCTGATGAACAAATGATAGAAGCTGCACAAATTGCACAAGCTACAGAGTTTATAGATTCAAAACCAGAAAAATATAAAGAACCAATAGCACAAGGTGGAAGTAATGTATCTGGCGGACAAAAACAAAGATTATCAATAGCTAGAGCGATAGCAATAGACCCAGAAATTTTAGTATTTGATGATAGTTTTTCAGCATTAGATTTTAAAACAGATAGCACATTAAGAGCTGAACTTGCTAAAAAGACAAAAGACAAGACTGTAATTATTGTAGCACAAAGAATTAATACAATCTTAAATGCTGACCAAATCATAGTATTAGAAGATGGAAAAATCGTTGGAAAAGGAACACACGAAGAATTAATTAAAAACAATGAAACATATAAACAAATTGCATTATCACAACTTTCAGAAGAAGAACTTAATTTACAAAAAAATCAAGAAATAGAAGGAGGTAACAAACATGAGTAATACAGAGCAAACAACAAATAAACCTCCAAGAATGAGAGGACCAATGGGTGGAGGTCCACACGGAGGACATGGCCCAGCAGAAAAAGCAAAAGATGTAAAAGGAACAACAAAAAAATTAGCTAATAGACTTTCAGAATATAAAATAGCCATAATAATTGTAATGATATTTGCAATAGGAAGTACAATTTTTAGTATTGTTGGTCCAAAAATATTAGGAAATGCAACAACTGAAATATACACAGGATTAATGAACAAAATTAACGGAACAGGTGGAATTGACTTTGCCAAAATTGGAAAAATAATTTTATTTGCATTAGGCTTATATGCAGTAAGTGCATTATTTTCAATGATACAAAGCTATATTATGGCAGGTGTAGCTCAGAAAACAACATATAAAATACGTAATGAGCTAACAGAAAAAATAAACAAATTACCAATGAAATATTTTGACAAAAGAACAAATGGAGAGGTTCTATCTATAATTTCAAATGATGTTGATACATTAAGTACAGGACTAAACCAAAGTATTACACAAATAATAACATCAATATTTACAATAATAGGAATTTTAGTAATGATGCTTTCAATAAGCTGGGAAATGACACTTGTAAGTTTATTAATATTACCAATATCAGCAGTAATACTAAAAAAAGTAATTGGTAAATCACAAAAATACTTTGTAAAGCAACAAGAATACTTAGGACACGTAAATGGTCAAGTTGAAGAAGTATATGGCGGACACAATATAGTAAAAGTATTTGGAAGAGAAAATGAAGCAATAAAAGAATTTGAAAAAGACAACCAAGAACTTTACAAATCAGGTTGGCGTTCACAATTCCTATCAGGATTAATGTATCCATTAATGAACTTTGTTGGAAATGTTGGTTATGTTGCTGTAGCAATTTTAGGTGGTTATTTTGCAGTAAAAGGAAGAATAACAGTTGGTAATATACAAAGTTTTATACAATACAATAAACAATTCACACAACCAATAGGGCAAGTTGCACAAATATCAAGTACAATACAATCAATGCTTGCAGCTGCTGAAAGAATTTTTGAATTCTTAGAAGAAAAAGAAGAAGTTGAAGATGTAAAAAAACCATTATCAACAGATGGATTAAAAGGAAATATCAAATTCGAGCATGTTCATTTTGGATATGACCAAGAAAAAACAATAATAAATGACTTTAATGCAGATGTAAAAGATGGTCAAAAAATAGCAATTGTTGGTCCAACAGGAGCTGGAAAAACAACAATGGTAAAATTATTGATGAGATTTTATGATGTAAATAGTGGAGCAATTCTTTTAGATGGACACAATATAAAAGAATTCAAACGTGGTGAACTTAGAAAAATGTTTGGAATGGTACTTCAAGACACATGGCTATTTGGAGGAACAATAAAAGAAAATATTAAATATAGTAAACCAGATGCAACAGACTCAGAAGTAATAGAATCAGCAAAAGCGGCTCATGTTCATCACTATATAAAAACTTTATCAAAAGGTTATGATGCAAAAATAAATGAAGAATCAACAAATATATCAGCCGGTCAAAAACAATTACTAACAATAGCAAGAGTTATACTTGCAAATCCAAAAATATTAATACTTGATGAAGCTACAAGTTCAATAGATACAAGAACAGAGCAACAAATTCAATCAGCTATGGACAATTTAATGAAAGGTAGAACAAGTTTTATTATTGCACATAGATTATCTACAATAAAAAATGCAGACTTAATTTTAGTTATGGATCACGGAGATATTGTTGAACAAGGAAATCATGAAGAATTATTAGCAAAAGATGGATTTTATGCTAAGCTATATAATTCACAATTTGAAGATTGCAATGATGAAGTTGAATAAAATAAAAAAGTTGTTAAAAGGGAAAATCCCAATTAACAACTTTTTTTATTTTTGATATTCATAACTAGAACACATTGATTCATCAGCATCTTTTGTATTACAATCTTTTGTTGGTGAAACTTGGATTTGAGCTAATTCACAACGGTTTTCTAAATTATTGTATTTACAGCTTTTAACACTGCAACAAATTTTTTGATTTCCATTCATGATAAAAACCTCCAAAAATAAGAATGAATTTAATTTTAAATTCAAAATTAGTATAACAAAAAAATAAAAAAATATTCAAAATATAGAAATTTATAAATCAATGTGATAATATAAAATAAAAAAAGGGGAAAAATATGAAAAAAATAATCAAAATAATATTAATAACAATTTTAACACTAATAACTATAATATTAGTAACAACATTAGCAATAAATCAAAACATATATCTAAAAACAAAAAATAAAATAATAACAGAACAATCAGAAAAAATAGAAAATGTTGACTGTATACTTATATTAGGAGCAGGTATATGGAACAATCGTCCAAGTCCAATGTTGGAAGATAGATTATTACAAGGTATATCATTATATCAAAAAGGATTTGCTTCAAAAATAATTATGAGTGGAGATCATGGAAGAAAAAATTATGATGAAGTAAATATTATGAAAGAATTTGCAATAGAAAGAGGAGTGAATTCTGAGGATATATTTATGGACCATGCTGGTTTTTCAACTTATGAAAGCATTTATAGAGCAAAAGAAATATTTGGTGCTAAAAAAATGATAATAGTAACTCAAGAATATCATTTATATAGAGCTTTATATATAGCACAACAATTTGATATAGAAACATATGGAGTTGCTTCGAACCCAAGAGAATATATGGGACAATTTGCAAGAGAAGTAAGAGAATGGTTAGCAAGAGATAAAGACTTTTTTAAATGTATATATAAACCAAAGCCAACATATCTGGGAGATACAATACCAGTAAGTGGAAATGGAGATATAACAAATGATAAAGAGGAGGTAGAAAAATGAATCTAGTAACAGGTCTATTAATACCATTTTTAGGAACGGCCTTAGGCTCAGCAATGGTATTTTTAATGAAAAATAAGATGAGTCAAAAAGTAGAAAAAATCTTATTAGGATTTGCATCAGGAGTAATGATTGCAGCATCAATTTGGTCTTTATTAATTCCAGCAATAGATATGGCAGAATCACAAGGAAAAGTTGCATGGATTCCAGCTACAATAGGATTTTTATTAGGAATAGTATTTTTGTTAGTATTAGATAGTATAATTCCACATATGCACTTAGAAAGCGAGAAACCAGAAGGAATAAAATCAAAATTAAAGAAAACTACAATGCTAGTTTTAGCAGTAACACTTCACAATATACCAGAAGGAATGGCAGTTGGAGTAACATTTGCAGGAGCTTTAATAGGAAATACAGGAATTACTATGACAGGGGCATTTGCTTTGGCTGTTGGAATTGCAATTCAAAACTTTCCAGAAGGTGCAATAATTTCAATGCCACTAAAAAGTGAAGGTGTATCTAAAACAAAAGCCTTTTTATATGGCACATTGTCTGGAGTAGTAGAACCAATAGGAGCAATTATTACAATATTGCTTACAAATACAGTTGTTCCAATTTTACCATATTTATTATCATTTGCAGCAGGTGCAATGATTTATGTGGTAGTTGAAGAATTAATCCCAGAATCACAAGCAGGAGAACATTCAAATATTGGAACTATTGGAGTTGCAATTGGTTTTGTGATTATGATGATTTTAGATGTAGCTTTAGGGTAAATAGAAAATGGCATAATTTTTGTTATATATTAGCAAAAATTATGTCGTTTTTTTAATGTTAGCCTTGACAAACAATCTGCAAGATAGTATAATGTTAACCGTAGTTAACAAAAATATAAAAGGAGAAAAAACATGATATCAAAATCATCTGAAGAATATCTGAAAACAATGTATATATTAAAACAGCAAAATGGTAATGTGCGTGTAACAGACATAGCACAAAAAATGAATTGTACAAAGCCAAGTGTAAATAAAGCAATATACAACTTAAAAGATGAAGGCTTATTAAATTATGAATCATATGGAACAATAGAATTAACAGACTCAGGAGAAAATTTAGCAAAGAAAATTTTAGAAGCCTATGACATAGTTTACGTATTTCTAAAAGATGTTTTAAACCTTGAAGAAGATGATGCCAAAAAAGAAGCAGAAAGAATAAAATTAGCGATAACGGATAAAACAATAAATAAACTAGCAAAATATGTACATAAAGTATTAGGATTAAGCAATTTAGATTGTGATTATGATATAAATAAAGAAAAATGTAGATGCTGTGCAAGAAGAACAGCAAAAAAGGAAAGGAATTAAAATTATGGACAACAATTTATTAGAAATAAAAGATTTACATGTAAATGCAGGAGAAAAAGAAATATTAAAAGGAATAGATTTAAATATAAAAAAAGGAGAAATTCATGTAATAATGGGACCAAATGGTTCTGGAAAAACAACAACAGCAAATGCAATATTAAATAATCCAGAATACACAAAAACAGAAGGAACAATTACTTTTGATGGTGAAGATATAACAAAAACAAGAACAGATAAAATAGCAAGAAAAGGAATATTTATGTCTTTCCAATTACCAGAAGAAATACCTGGAGTTTCAGTAACAAACTTCTTAAAATATGCAAAAAATAAAATAACTGGACAACCTGTAAAAATATTTCAATTTAAAGATGAACTAAAAAAATACATGGAAGAATTAAATATGAATTCTAAAAATATGGAAAGAAGCTTAAATGTAGGATTTTCAGGTGGAGAAAAAAAGAAAAACGAAATTCTTCAAATGCTTGTATTAAATCCAAAACTTGCAATACTAGATGAAACAGACTCTGGATTAGATGTTGATGCAATAAAAACTGTATCAAAAGGTATTGAAATGTTTAAAAATGAAAATAATGCAGTTTTAATTATTACTCATAATACTAAAATTTTGCATAGTTTAAAGGTTGATTATGTTCATGTTTTGGTTAATGGAAAAATTGTAAAAACTGGAACACAAGAATTAGCAAGTGAAATTGAAGAAAATGGGTATGCACAATATAAATAAAAAGGCTAGGAATTATCCCAGCCAAATGAATGAACTATAATTACTTTTTTTTGTTTTTTAGCTCAGCTAATAACCAAACAACAGATACAACAAATATAAAAGGCATCAAAGTTATTGTATAGTCATTACTTTGCTTTTGTGATTCTAATAAGTATTCAAAAAAGTTCATAAGTAAGCCTCCTTTTTAGGTAAAAAGTAATTTATTTTATTATAGCATGTATAAAATGAAAAATCAAATTCTAATAAAAATTGAGAAAGGATATAAAATGAAAACTCAAGTTGAAGAAATAAATAGAAATATCTATGATGTAAAAAACAAAGATGAATACGACTTCAAAATAAAAAAAGGTCTAACAAGAGAAATAATAGAAGAAATATCAAAACAAAAAAACGACCCAGACTGGATGAGAGAATTCAGACTAAAAGCATTAGAAGTATATAATAACTTAGAAATGCCAACATGGGGACCAGATTTATCAGAATTAAATATGGATGAAATTGCAACATATGTAAAACCAAAATCAAAATTAAATAGTTCTTGGGATGATGTTCCAGAAGATATAAAAAACACTTTTGATAAATTGGGAATACCAGAAGCAGAAAAAACATCACTTGCAGGTGTTGGGGCACAATATGATTCAGAAGTTGTTTATCATAGTATGAAAGAAGAATTAATCAAACAAGGTGTAATTTATACAGATATGGAAACAGCTGTAAGAGAATACCCAGAATTAGTAAAATCACATTTTATGAAATGTGTACCAGTAAATGACCACAAATTTGTTGCATTACATGGAGCAGTTTGGTCAGGAGGTTCATTTGTATATGTACCAAAAGGTGTAAAAGTAGATATACCATTACAATCATATTTCAGATTAAATTCACCAGAATCTGGCCAATTTGAACACACATTAATAATTGTAGAAGAAGGTGCAAGTTTACATTTCATAGAAGGATGTTCAGCACCAAAATATAATAAAGTTAATCTACACGCTGGATGCGTAGAATTATATGTAGCAGATAATGCTTATTTAAGATATTCAACAATAGAAAACTGGTCAAAAAATATGTTAAATTTAAATACTAAAAAAGCAATAGTAGGAAAAAATGCAAAAATGGATTGGGTATCAGGTTCATTTGGTTCAAAAATATCAATGCTTTACCCAATGAGTATATTAAATGGCGAGGGAGCAAAAACAGAATTTACAGGAATATCATTTGCAGGTGGCGGACAAAATCTAGATAATGGATTTAAAGTAATTCATAATGCACCAAACACATCAAGTGTAGTAAATGCAAAATCAATATCAAAAAATGGTGGTAAATGCACATATAGAAGTTTGGTAAGAATAAATGAAAATGCAAAAAATTCAAAATCATCAGTATCATGTGAATCACTTATGTTAGATGATATATCAATATCAGACACAATACCAACAAATGACATAAGAACAGATGAAGTAGAATTCTCACACGAAGCAAAAATTGGTAAAATAAGTGATAAAACAATATTCTATTTAATGAGTAGAGGATTATCAGAAGAAGATGCAAAAGCAATGATAGTAAGAGGGTTTGCACATCCAATAGCTAAAGAATTGCCAGTAGAATACGCTGTTGAAATGAATAATCTTATTAACTTAGAATTAGAAGGAGCAATAGGATAATATGGAAAATTTAAAATTAAATGAAACACCAGTTAGAACTGCTAAAAATTTTAGAATAAATAATATAAAACTAGAAAATATTGAAATTCCAGAAGTTATACCAGAATTCGAAAATGTAACAATAACAGGTGATACATCTAAAATAGATATAGAACAAAATGCAGATAATATAGATATAAATTTAGCTTACGGTTTAAGTGAAGAACTTGCAGTTCAAGTAAAAGCACAAGCAAATCAAAAAATAAAGCTAAACATAAAAGATACTCAAAATGAAAAATCAAAAACAGAGAATCTAGAAAAAGCAGAAGCAAAAATAGATTTTAAATTTGATGATGAAAATTCTGTATTAGTAGACGATATAGAAATTACTGCAACTGAAAATACAAAATCAACAGTAGTAATAAAATATACTTCAAATCAAGAAAGTGAAAATTATCACAATGGAATAATAAAAGCAAAAGCAGAAAAAGATTCAGAATTAAATATAGTATTAATTAATTTAATGAACACAAAATCAAATAATTTTCTAGCAATCGAAAATGATTTTGAAGAAAATGCTAAAATTAATTATACAATAATTGATTTTGGAGGAAAAAATAGTATTACAAATTATTATTCTAATTTAAAAGGTGATAATTGTGATAATCAGCTAAATACAATTTATTTAGGAAAAGAAAATCAATTATTTGATTTAAACTATATTGGAGAATTAAGAGGAAAAAAATCAAATATAGATATAGAAGTTCAAGGAGCATTAAAAGATGTAGCTAAAAAACACTTTAAAGGAACAATAGACTTCAAAAAAGGCTGCAAAAAGGCTACTGGAAATGAAAATGAAGCTTGTATGTTATTATCTGATACAGCAAAATCAATAGCTTTGCCAATGTTACTTTGCTCTGAAGAAGAAGTTGAAGGTAACCATTCAAGTTCAGCTGGAAAAATTGGAGAAAAAGAATTATTCTATATTATGAGTAGAGGATTTGAACTTAAAGAGGCTATGAAATTGATGGT
>OJNH01001369.1_pt1 | contig 19268 bp, 22 predicted proteins | sample 1597361 | NCBI WGS metagenome assembly OJNH01 (sample SAMEA2452136, study PRJEB22498) | human gut metagenome | biome: human feces; feature: human gut; material: feces | place: Australia | collected 2012
TAATTTTCTTCAAAAAAATCATCTTTTGGGTTTGTATTTTTTGGATTGGAATTACTTAACATTAATCTTGCATTTTTAGTGTTTAACTCATTATAATATCTTGCAAGTTCTTTTTGAGCTTCATCATTAAAATCTTCTTTTGTATATGATGTAAATCCTGATGTGACAGATATTGGCCTGTATGGTGGATCAAAATATACAAACGTTTTATTATCCACATACCTATTACTTCTTTTATAATCATCATATAAAAATGTTACATTTTGAATTAATTTTGACAAGTTTCTTAAATTTTTTGAATCACATATTGTTGGATTTTTGTATTTACCACATGGTACATTAAATTTTCCACTTTTATTAACTCTATATAATCCATTAAAACATGTTTTATTTAAAAATATAAACTCTGATGCTCTTTTTATATTAATTTCCTTTTCTAATTTATATGAATTATATTCTTTTCTTATATCATAAAAGTAAATATTTCTTTCATCCATTTCTAATTTTTTGTATTCTTTTTCTTTTTTATATAATTCTTGAATTAATTGCTCTATATTATTTTTTATAACATTATAACAATTTATTAAATCCTCGTTTATATCAAAAGCATATGCTTCTTTTACTTCATATTTTTGTAGTACATCTATTAAAACAGCTCCACCACCTACAAATGGTTCTACATATTTTTCTATTTTTCCATTTTCTAAGTCAAATGGATAGAAGTCTTTTAATTGTGAAATTAGTCCACTTTTTCCTCCTGCCCATTTCACAAAAGGTCTTATAACTTCCATTTCTTACCCCCATTTTTTTCGCAGTCTTCATTAATATTTTTAAGTTTTCCTAATGATTTTGACATTGATATTACATCTTCATCTATCTTTACTAGCTCATTGTTTATAACTACATAATTTGTAATATTTATATTTGTTAAATCCATCATTTTTTCAAGTTCATTTTTTATATAATGAACCTGTACACAGTGTGGTGATTTATCAACAGTAGCAAATACTATATTTTTTATTTTTCCTGTTCTTAACATTCCACCTATTTTAGTTATTGCCATATTAATATGTGTTTCTTCTAAACATAATTCATATATATTTTCTGATATTTTTTTTACTTTTTCATAACCTTGTGGTTGCATATTTTTCAAACAGCTTCCTACTATAATGATTGTTTCTTCTACATCATATATATTGCTTCTCATTAAATTTTTCATAATATATCTCCATTATTTTTATTAGTTGGTATTTTATCATAAAAATAAAAAAAAATGAAGTATTTTTATACTTAATTTCAATTTAAATATTACAAGATAATATTTTTGATTAACTTTTTTAAAGAAATCCTTGAAATATAAGCTTTGAATGAAGTGACGAATGTGTATGAAAAAATTTTAGAAATTCTATGCAGTTTTATGGTAAGAGTTCACGATAGTGGAAAGGACCCATAAAGCAAATTAGAATTTCTTAAATTTTGTAATAAGCCGAGGAATGTAATGAAAAGCTTATATTTCAAGGATTTCTTTATATTAATTTTAAATAAACCATTATTTTGTAACATTTAATTGTATCACTTTACTAATTGTTATTATTAAAATTGCTTATTTCAAACATCCCACCACATTTAGCACATCTATATTTTCTTGCAAAATTTTTGCTTAACCTCTGTCTGTAAAACTCTTGTTTACAACATTTACATACAATTTTATAATTATATTTTTTTGTTTCATTATATTCAATATTACTTTTTTCAAAATCTTTTTTCTTATCTCCAACTCGAGATATATTATAGTTATATTTTTCATTTATTATATTAGCATATTTTTTAAATTCTTTACCATGATTATTACAATATGGCATACAGTGTATTAATTCGTGCATTATAGTATTTTTTATAATATCATCTCTAAGTTCCATTACCCACTTACTAATTTCAATATAATGTTTGTTAATTTTTTCGTATTGTTTACAACATCCATATCTTTTATTGTTTCGTCTTGAAATTGATATTTCTATTTTTCCATATTTCTTTTCATTTAATATATCAATTCCAATTTTATTTAATTCATCTACACATTCTAAAAATAACTTATATAATTTTTGTTCCATTATTCTTCAACTTTCTTTATTCTATAATATCTTCTACAATCTATTTTACCTTTTAAATAACTACTTAGCTTTTCTCCATTTATTATATCTTCCTTTTGTTTTTTAGTTAATTGCTTGATATGATATTCTAATTTACAAGCTAATGATTTATTTTTGCTTCTCCAAACAACCTCTAATTTTTCTACCTGATGCGACTTTGTATATTTTGCTCCTTTATTTGCTAAATGTTCTGATAATCTTTTTTCTACATTATTTGTCATTCCTGTATATATTGAATTATCTAAACACCTTATCATATATGTATAGTACATGTTATTCTCCCTCTTAAAATTCGTTTATTCCATATAAAATCCCTTACCTTTTCAAATTAACTCCATCTTTGAACTTTGAAATACCATTTTGGTATAAAAAGAAAACCACTCCTTTCGAAGTGGTTAAAGAACTTACATGGTCTCATACATCAATATTCTATGTTGAAATCATCTAAGCTGATTCCTATTGCATCTCCGTCAATGTCCAGATTCACTCCATTTTCTTCAGCTATTTTCTGAACAATATCAGTCCATATCCCATCAAATACAGGAAGTCCTGAAACATTTACAGAAAATTCAATGTCATGCTCATTTTCCAATTCATAAGCATGAACACTGTCCTCTTCCGCTGGACATATATACACATTTGTCACAAATTCTGGTGCCATGTCAATAGCATGTTCAATCGCACCACACCATGCCATTACTGCTCCACCAAAATGTTTGTCAATAAGTTTCTCTTTCCATGTCAATTCTCTCATGAAAATTTCCTCCTTTTTTAATAAAAACCTGGAGGCTAGCAACTCCAGATTTGATAATAATAACATATATATCAATATCAAATGACGTTGCTAGAATTGTCATTTAATTAAATTATTTTATATATAAATAATACCACATTATGTAAATTGTGTCAATATTTTTCGAATTCTTTACTTATTAAAATTTAAGTTCTTTCATATTATTTATATCTAAACCAATCTTTTTATAAATCTCATCAACAGTACATGAAATAGTATCTTTTAACGTATATCCTAAAACATTTAATATATTTTCTATATCATTTTTATCTTTTCCTTCAATTTCAATATATGGTAATAATTTAGACCATGTATAAATATCTATTTCGTGCTCATTTAAAATATATTTTTCTCTTCTTTTTTCTTGATGACTCCTATATGAAAATCCTAGTTTTTCAAGCACTTCATTTGTTTCTTCAAAAGAACTTACCTCTATTTCTGTTTCTTGCATTTGTTGAATATTTGATTCATTATCCTTTAAAATATGTTTTATTGTTAAAGTTGTTTTTTCTTTTATCTTTCCTTTTTCTTTTTTCTCAATAGTTTTTCTTAATCTGACCCATTTTTTAGGAGTAGATTTGTACTTATTTATAAATTCTTTTAATTCTTTGCTATTTAATATTTCTAATATTTTTTGTTTTTCTTCTTCAATTTTAGAAATATATGGCAAACATCTAAATAGTTCTTTAATGTCTCCTGCGAAAAAAATAATATACTTTTAAAATTATTTTAAAGTTTTTTCATTTATCGTTCCTACAATCCAGTTCTTTGCATTTTGAGTATTATCTAATAAATATCTTCCTCTATATCTTTCATCATTTCCAAAAGGATAAAAATCTAATATTTTATTTACATATTCATTATTCATTACAATTAATTGCTTTATTCTGTTAAAGCACATTTCAGTTATTTCATCCATTTCTTTAAACTTATCTTTAAAATATAAATTACTCTTATATTGGCTCATAATAATTGTTTTAATTGTTTTATCTAAAAAGAATTCTTTAAATGTATAAAATACTTTATTGCTTATCTCATTAATCTTTGTCTGTTCTTTTCCTAATTTTATCCATGCCTCTGTTAGCATCTCTTTAAAATCTTCATTATTTAAGTTTTTATTATAGTTATTCATATATTCTGCAATTATCATATCATCTATGCAATGATTTGATAATAATAAATCAAATTCATTAGGGATATCTTCAAAAGCATTTTCAAAACTCTTATTTATAGTTATAATTTTAGCATTAGGAAGTATCTCTTTATATTTCTCTCTAATATATTCTAAAACCTCAGTATTAGTATCTATAATATATAAATTTCCCTGAAAATTAACTTCTTTTAATGCATATGCTATTTTATATCTAAATCCTGGTGCAATTTCAATAACATCTTTTATACTTGATTTATGTGTATTTTGTATAAGTATTGCAAATATCTGCCCTATATACCATTCCCATTCATCATCAGCAATATTATCTTTAAATTTCATATTCAATCCCTCTTTGTTTAGATTATTAAATAAAAAAAGCATTTCATTTCTCTAATATATGAGAACAAAATACTTCTTTCATAATTTTCTTTTAAATTAAAGCTCTTTATCTTCCAACATTATCATCTTGCTCTTTTTCATCTAATTCACCCATCATTTTTCTAAATCTAGCTTTTATTTCTGGATCTAATTTGTTAATTTGTGCTGATACTTTTTGTTCTGCTCTTTCTAAATCCTTTTTTGCAGAATCTAAATCAGCTTGTCTTGATGTAACAGCATCTCTACATCTTTCAACTTCTTCCAATAATTCAAACATTTCTACCATTGTTGATGTACTTCTTACTGAAGATTTTCTTTTTGTTTTACTTTCCCTTCTACTTGGGCTTGTACTTCCTTTTCCACTATATCTACTTGCTCCCATAATATCCCTCCTAAACCTTCTCTATTCATATATATAATATTAGCATAAAAATCATTTTTAGTCAAATTTTCATATTTTATGTTAATTTACTTTTTGTACTCTTTTCCATTAATTTTTATTTTTATATCAAAGTCTAATATATCTGGAAAACTATCAAACTCTATTTTTGAGCTCTCCATAATTTGATTGATTTCATTTAAAGAATGTCTTACCATTACTTCCTCTCCATTTATAATAGCTTTAGCAAATTGTATCTCTAAACTAGAAAATGGTTCTATTACTAAATAATAAAATTTTTTTGATATAACCCAGTAAGTTAAAAAGTCTTTATATAATTGTAATCCTAGTATATTTTCTTCACTTTTATTGTAGTTGTTTCTTATATTTGTTTTAATTAATGCATTTATAATTGTATTTATTGAATTATTATCAATTTGCTTTGTATCATAAGCATAAGAAATTTCTCCATAAATATTTTTATTACCATAAAGATAATTTCTATCCGCATTTATTACATATTGTTTTAATTTAATATTTGATAAATCTGCTTCTTTACTAATTTCATCAAATAATTCATCATATTCTTGAACAAAATCTATTGCATTATTTATGAAATAATCCATTGTGTCTTTATCAACTAAATTATCTTCAAAAAATTCATCAATCTTTTCTTTTATCTTTCCTATTTTTTTATATTCTATGTATTCTATATCATTAAGTAATAGTTTCATGCCTAACAGCGTATTGTTTCTATTGACTCTTTTTGTTATTAAATACTTTTGAAAAAATCTCGAAAAGTCAAATAAATATGTACTATCTACGTTATCTTCTACTACATTTGTTTCATAATAATTAGGCAAAAATTTTCTTGATAATACATTAAATTTTTCGTATAAGCTATCAATATATTTGCTATATTTTTGGTAATGTACATTGTATTCTAACCCTATTAAATCACAAAATTTAATTTTGATATTTTTTTTATATTCTTCATCCATCATATCTTCTAAAGATTTTTGAATGTAACTAGTATTTTCTATATTTATATTATCCCAAATAGATTTTATCATTATTTTTTGTCCTAATAATTCATATCCAAAATAATTTGATTTATATTTATTAGTATTTGAATATTGAGGAAATCTTCCTTTTACAAAAGTTGCTGTATCAAAATCAATTAAGTTTCCATCAGTTGATATATTACCTACAGACCATGAACCGTGTAAAAATCTATCGCAAAACTTATTTGCTTCTATTTGAGCTAATTTTTTACATAACTTTTCTAGTTCTTCCATTGTATATTTGTCTTTATTAATTAAACTATTACTAATTCGATATAACTCTCTTTCTTTATTTAATCTTATTTCTATACTACATGGCAAATTATAAGTTTCTGTTCTAATAATATCATCTGAATCCATATACTCATCTATAAAATTAAATCTTTCTTTTGTTTCTAAAATGGCTAAAGTTTCAAAAGTCGGTATAATAAAGTCTTTTGCCAATATATTAGCAATTACAGTTTCTTTAATTGATGCAGATAATGCATATTTTCCATTACTATAAATTGATTTAGGAGATGTTGCTAATTTTGTTTTATCTCCTTTTATGTTAAAATTATAACCATAAAAGTATGCCCTACCAGAACCCAAATTTCCACTTAAAGCCATACCTGTTGGATCTAGTTGCTTATCACTATATGCTTTTCCTATTACCTGATTATTTGACTTATCTTCATTTAAAGTTATAGAAAAAATTTCACTAATTTGCTCACTTGACTTTTCCCATTCATATTCTTCTTCAAATATTTCTTCATATAGTTTGGGATTAATATATACTACATTGTAATTTTCTTTAGCTTTATAGGCATATTGCTCACATAAGTTTTCTTCTTTAAATTCTTTTTTTATATATGGTATTTCATCTATATTTTTCATGTTTTCCTACCTTATTAAATTATTTTTTTCACATAACTTTATACAAAATTCACATCCATAGCAAGATGTTTCACAGAAGTTTTGCTTTAAAATTTTTGTTGGAATAACCTCTCTAAAACCAACTGTGCCATATTTTCGTATAAATCTAACATATTTGTTATTATTCAAGTTTTCTAAAACTTTTGCTAAACCTATTTCAAAATAGTTACCCAAAAACAGGTCCTTATGCATATTAAATACTTCACATGGATAACAATCTCCATTACATTTCATAAATATTTTAGGACTTACAAATTTTCCCACTTCTATTCCAAATCTATTATCACATTCATTTATTGCATCATATACAGACATTTTATATGTTTCAATCTCTTCCTTCGCTTCACTATTTGCATTTACATAATAAGAATCTGTTAAATATATTCTTTCAGAAGGAAACTCTCCATATTTTTTAATATAACTGTTATATAATTTTAATAATTGAGATTTTCCCTCATTATTTAATCTTGTATGTATAATTCCAAAATTCAATTGTTCTATTGTATAATGAGTAGACACATAATAGATTATATTGCATATATCTTCTAAGGGAATAGTTTGTTCTCCTATTGATATTTGTAATGATGGAACAAAAAATTGATTTTTTAATAATCCTGATTCCTCTAATTTTTTAAAATAATACTCAACATTCTTTCCCCAAGAACCATTTGAAATTATTTTACTAACATCTAATTTATTTTCAGAATATTTTAGCATTTTACACATATTCTCAAACTCTAAAAAAGGCTCTCCCCCAGTTATAGCAAAAGCAGTCACTCCTTGCTCGTATAAGTCATCAACTAATTTATATATTTCATTTTCATTTAATTTTGTCTTTCCTACTTTTATACTATTTGCTGACATTCCACAATCTTTGCAATTACAATTACATCTATTTGTAATCTCAAAAGTAAATTGTATTGGTTTTATTATATTATTTTTATTTGTTCTTTCTTCCTGCCATTTCTTTATATCTTCATAAAAAGTTTCTTTTTTAGAAGAATACTTGCCTATTGTTGGATTGCAATTTTGTTCATTTATAGATAAAAACTTTTCCATTATTTCATCATCCACTATATTTTTACCTCCACTATAGCTCTTTTTTGTACCAAAATTCATCTTCTGTTGTTTCATATAATTTAAAGCCTCTTTTTTCATAAAACCTTATTGCTATATCAAATTCTTTAAATGTGCATAATATGATTTCTTTATAATTTTCTTTTTGACCAAAATTTAAAAATAAATTATATAAACTTTGTCCAATTCCTAAATTTCTATATTTAGAATCTACATAAAAGCAATTCATTTTGATAGTATTATAATTTTGTTGTAGTCCTCCACAAGTTCCTACAATTTCGTTTTCTTTATTTAGTGCAATCCAAAATTTATTATTTCCAGTTTTATATTTATCCATTAATTTATGTTCAAAATAATCTCTCCAATCCGTAAAGCCAAACTCTTCCGATGTAATTTGAATAAGAAATTTAATAATGTCTTCTCTTTCTCCATATTTACATTCAATAATTTTTATTTCTTTATTTTTTAACATAATATCTCCTTATCATTCTTGCTTTAATTTCTTTATATGCCATTCACAAATTTCGGTAAGTAGTGTGTTTTTATCAAATCCAACATAATTCATTAACTTTTTAAATCCATCATCTGTTTGTTCAAGAGTAATATTTTTACCGATTTTTTGATAAAATTCTTTATTCATTTCCCATAATTTGATTGAAAATTCCATTTCTTTAATTGCAGGAACTGTGGCTCTAGACTTCAAGTTTACATATGGTAATACATATGGACTTCTCGCTATTTCTCCATTTGGTAATCTAACTACCAATCCTCCATTTTGAACTCCTATTATAAAATCACGAAGATCTACTATATCAAATATTTTTTCATTTAACATACTTGCTAAAAGGTATATTTGCTCAATATTAATTCTTTCTGGTAATCTGCTCATAACTTCTCTTATTGTTTTTCCTGTTGCACTATCATCATCAACTAATATATATCTTCCGTCTTTTATTTTTTTTATTTGATTTTTTATTGTATCATGTCCTATTCTTCCAATTAAAGATATATATTTTTTCTGTGTATCACTTACATCAAATAATCTGCTTGTTTCTATATCATAAGTTCCTCTATAATATGTATCCAGACTTATTGTTCTTTTATTATTTAATACTGAACTAGCTCTTTTTAATTGTTCTTGCATATCTATTGTTTTTATATCTAATTTATTGTCAAAAGCCTTATTTATCAATAATATTAGTTGTTCTAAAAACTCTTTGTGTGCATTTTTCAATTTTTCATTATTAACATACTCTTTATAATTTTCTAAAGGTATCATTCCCTCATTTCTTATAACATAGTCTCCATCTTCTTTGCTGTAATTTTGTTCTTTATATTTATATCCTTGTCTTTTTCTTATATTTCTTGAAGAATATGTAGACACTATTGACTTATTACTAATAAAAAAGTTATTTTTTCCTTTAAATTTTTCTTTCATTTCAGAAAATTTTTCACTATATCCTTCTCTTTCAACACATATTCCTATTCCTTTATCTTCAAAACAATACATAAATTCGCTATTGTCTCCACCAAATACATATGCTACCTGTATTTTAGAATTTACCTGTTTTCTTAAATATTGTTCTAGTCTTTGTATTATATCTGTGAAATTAATATATGTTTTTACATATATTGATTCCCAAGGGTCTATCATCAGCCATTTACTATCTTTGACATATTCTTGACATAAATCTAATCTTTCATAAGCATTTATCTTGTAATATGGTTTTGTTGAAACATAGCTTTCGTGTGATGGAGATAAATAACCTCCAATAACATTATATCCCTCTTTTTCCAAAACTTCTTTAGCAAATTCCATCATATAAATATGTCCATCATGTATAGGGTCAAAACCACCAGTAGATAATAATACTATTGGATTTTCTTTTTGTTCTTTAAAATCTATAAGTTTACTTACTGGTGTAGTAAGTAAACTTAAATTATAATAATTTAAGTCTTCTAACTCTAAACTATCCAAAATAAAACCAGCTTTTATTACAGTATCTATATTCAAATATTTTTTGTATACTTCACTATAATATTCATCTCTTAATACTTTCCAAGCTAACTTTACTTCATCTGTTTTATTTTCTATCCTACTATATGCAATGTCTACATCTGCACATTTAAAATCTTTATCTAAATTTAATATTTTCCAAAGATATTCTTCTTGTTTATTCATAAATTCTCCTATTATTATCTATTGTTAGATTACACCTTTCTTTATTTTTCTAGCCACTCTTTTGTAATTTTATAATAGTTATCCCATCCACCTTTTACACAACTCTCATATAAATCTAAGTGTATAGCAGAAGATTTGGCTATATATTTATGCAAATTGTATCTATGCAAATTTTCCAAATTTTTAGCATAAAAGTTAAACTGTTCTTTTGATTCGTTATCTAAGCTATTTATCAATTTTTCCTTTTCACTGTCTTCCATATTTAAATAATTCAAGTACAACTCTACAAAGTCATAAGGTGCTCCAAAAACTGTCTCATCTGTCCTATTATCATACATATCTCCACTTGGTGTTACTTCTATAATACTTTTAGGTATTTCTAATTCTCTTGCCACTTGATATACTTCTGATTTATGAATATCTGATATTATTTGTACATCTACCATTCCATCTGAAGCTTTACCTACATAACCTAAATATGCTCCCTCATCTTTGTTAGTCGTTCCACATATAATTGCTCCAAAACCAGCTTGATTTAGTAAACTTGTTGTATAATAAAGGATTGGTGTTCTACTATATGGAGCTAATTGTCCTATTGCCCAATCTTCTCCTTTTATTCCTATTTCTGGCTCTAAAGCATTTCTAATTTCCGTATTTATTTTACTTAATTCTATTATATATGGTTTAAGTTTTAATTTCTCGCATAATTCTTTTCCTCTTTTTGTTGCCTCGTTTTGATTAGTTACACCTGTTGATTTCATTACTGGTAATAACATTGGTACTATTTTTTTGATTGGAGAATATGCTTTTTCAGAAGCTCTTTTTATAATTCCTAACACAATAGCTGAATCAATCCCTCCACTTATAGCTACTACACATGCTTTTAATCCATATTTATTCATATACTGATTTATCAAATTTGATTTTTGTTCTATATATTCTTTTGAATTAAAATTTCTATTTGCCCTTATAGCTTTAAGTGCATTTATTAGTTGCTCATTTAATGACTTATCTGATTGCTCATTATATACTTTCATAGTAGTATTCCACCTTCCATTTCCCATTCATATCTTATATGCCCATCTTGAAAGAATATTAAATTTCTTGCATTATCTGGATTTGTATCCCTTGTATTTTTATTTAAAGGTAGTGACAGACAAACATTTTGTCCTTTTACATCATATATAGTTCCTATTCTTTCTAATTCTAGTAATTTAGTTCCTGTTTTTTCTAAAAAATCCTTTATTTTTAATTTTTGTTCATTAGTTAATTTGTTTTCTTTAATCCATTCTTCTGCACTCTTTCTTCTAAATTCATCATTTACTGGTCTTAATGTAACTTGTTCTACTTTATTTTCTTTTGCAAAATTTATAAATTCCTCAACTTTATCTACTGTGTCCATCATATTTTTGCAACATACACATGTAAGTCGAAGTGAAAATCCAAAACTATGCAAATATTTTATTAAATCTGGTAAGTCTATATATTTATCACTATTTGGCTCATATATCTTTTGATTTATTTCTGGTCTATTGCTAACTACTGATATTGTTATAGTAGTTAATCCTTCATCATACCATTCCTTTAAATATTTTTCATATTTTTCTTTATTAAGAGCAATCGGAATACAATTAGATTGCAACTCAATAAAAGGAAATTGAAACTCTTTTAAGTGTTTTAAATATTCTGTTATTTGCTTTGGAAAAAGTGTTGGTTCTCCTCTGCTTGTTAACATTACAGTATCAATTCCACTTCTATTAGCTAAATTACCTGCAATTTTTAAATTTCTCCAATTTATATTTCTTTCTTTTAGGTTTTCTTGGTCTGGTTTTACACCAGAAACGCAAAATGGACATGAACAAATACAAGCCTCTGTTCCTACAACTACACTAAACATTTTAAATTTCATAATCACACCTCTATAAATACTTTCTTTAAATCATTACTATATGGCATAAAAAATTCTTCAAAATATGCTCCTACGTTTTTTATGAAAAATTTTGCTCCTGTTGTCAGCTCATCTTTATATTTAGAATTAATATACATTAAGCTAATTTTATCTCCACTATCTGAAGAGCCACCACACATATAAAATTCATAATCATTTATTTCACTTTTTTCATATTCTACTTTAACTTCCTCATTGTTTTTAGTTATTAAATATATTGAAAACCTTTTATTATAAAGCAAAACATCAAAAAAGCCACTATATATACCATTCTTAATTATTACTGTTTTCATATTTCCAACTGTCTTTTCTCTAATAATTCTAGTTTCCATGTCAATAGCATCTTCCACTAAATATCTTCCTACTTCTAAAATCATTTGTTTTATATTTAATTTATTTTTAAATCTCTCAAGCATCGCTTTACTTATTTCTTTACTTTTATCTAATCCTCCAATACTTACAAAATCTATTCCTAAATCATTATATTCTTCTTGTATGTATTCAAGTATTTTTTCTAAAACATTATTTTTTGTTTTTAAGTTATTCTGTATATAAAATGAAATTCCATAATTATTACATTTATTTCTTAAAAATTCTAACATTTTTTTGCATTCTTGTATATCTCCGCCTAGATGTGTAAATTTATCATTAAATACTTGTGTTGTTGATAATCGTATTGCTACTTTCACTTTCGATAAATCAGCATACTGTGAAAAATTAATTACTGAATTTAGATTATCAAATGTAAAAAATCTTACACCATTATTATATAAATATTTTACAGTTTCTTCTTCAGCTAATACATTTATAAAACACATTTTTAATGGATTAATATTTTCTTTTTGTAATGTTTCAAAATGATATATTGAACTAATTAAATAACCATTATTTCCTTCTTCTATTAATGGTTGTAGGGTTTGTATTATAATATCATTCGAATTAGTTTTTAATGGATAATATATATTACCTAATTCACTAAAATCGTTAAAATTCTCTATTAATTTATCTTTATTAAAATAAAAGTAAATATTGTTTTCTTCTAATTTTACCATTATATCCTCTTTTTTATTTTATATTTCTTCTTACATTATAACATTTTCTTTCCCCAAAAAAAAGCCTTTCACTGAAGACTCTCTATTTTATTAAATTTTATATCACAACATTCTTATTCTTATTTTATTACACTTTTTAAGATGGCATTGAAGCTCTCCATACTTGACATTATCATATGGGTATCCTTTCTTACTGTATGAATGCCTTAACTCTAATTCTTTGAGGTATCTCTCGACATATCTACTTTTCTTTTTGCCATTTCTGACACACTCCTTTCAAGTTAGTGTACATAATTTATTATACACCCTCTCATAAAATGTGTCCATATATCTATTCTAACACCAAGGATTGTATCGCGGATTATTATTTTTTTATATATTCTTATTTCTTATATAATCTCCTTTAAACTCACTTGCTAATATATCCATTTCAATGCTATCATAATATTTACCATTAATATATTTGCAATCTCTTCTCCTTCCATACTCTTTGAATCCGCATTTTGTGTAGCACTTTAATGCTCTTTCATTAAAACTCATTAAATCCAGTTTTATATTATTCAAATTCAAATAATTAAAACCATAATCTAATATCATTTTAATTGCTTCTGTTCCATATCCTTCATTTCTGTAATCTTTGTCCCCTATAAATATTCCTAAAGTAGCTGTTCTATTAATGGAATCATAATTTTCTAATGATACTGTGCCTATTAACTTATCTTCTTTTAATGTTATTATAAAAAAGTTATAATTTTTGTTTAAATTTTCTTCAAAATATTGTTTTTCTCTTTCTAATGTTGTTATGTATGCACTTCTTCCAAGATAATCTGTTGTTTCAAAATCATTCAACCATTCTGTAAATTTTTCTATATCTTCATTATTTCGTGGTGATAAATAAATTCTTTCTCCTATTAATTTTTTAAAATATTTCATTCCTATCAGCTCCTTTTTTATATTTTCATTGAATATGCTATATTTTTTACCTTAAATCCAAATTGTTCATACATCTTTATCGCACTTACATTTTCTTCATTTACTGTTAAATATATATCTGTGCAATCATTTTCTTTTCCATATTGTTTTACATGTTTTAATAACTGTGTTCCTATTCCTTTTCCTCTAGTTTTTTCATCTATACATATTGCTTCGATTTGTAGTTGTTTTCTATATCTCATATTAGGATTATCCTTTTCTTTTATATTAAAAGTGATGTATCCTGCAATTTCATCTTCTATCTTTGCTACGAATATTTCCTTAGCTTGTATCATTTTTTCAAAATTTTCTTTACTGATTACCTCTTCTACACTTAAAAATAAATCTGGTCTCCAATTCACATGTAATTCATGAACTTGTTTTGCTAATTCATTTATTCTATTAAAATCTTCTATTTGGGGAATTTTTATTGTTATTTTCATTCTTTTTTCACTCCTTATAAATCAAATTTTTCTTTTATTATTGTTGCTACTTCTTTAGCTGATAAATTTCCATTATTAATTTTATTAAATCATTTTATCTTTTTTATAAATTATATTTGTAAAAAACTTCATCATATCCTACATCCAGTTTATAGAATTTCTGCTCCCAATTATCAAGTTCTCCTCCCCAACTTTCATATATCTTTCGAGCATTATTATTATCTTTTAAAACTCCAATTATATATTTTCTAGCACCATTTTTTCTTGCCCAATCTTCAAAAATATTTTTTAATTTTGTACCTATTCCTTTCCCTTGATAGTTTGGATTTATATATAATCCAACTAAGTCAGCAAAATCTCCTTCTAAAAAATGTTCATAAGTTGATTTTATAGTACCATTTATTGCTCCTACAATTATACCTTTACATTCAGCAACATAGCACATTATCATTATAGAATTTATCAGCAAAGCTTTTAATTCTGTTCTCTGTTTCTTTTTCTCTATTAATAAATACTTCTTCTGGAAAAATATTTTTATAAACAACTCGCCAACAGAATTTATTAGTTCTATATACTGTTTTGCATCATCTTTTCTTACTTTTCTAATTAAAATAAAATCATTTGATGTAGTTTCATTTTTTATATCCATAACCTTTCATCTCCTTATATAATAAAAAGCCTCACAAAAGAATCTTTTAAGACTCCTTTGCAAGACTTTTTATATCTTACCTTTATAAGTGTAAGTAACATTTCTATTTCTGTTACCCTTTACCGCTTAAAGTTTATTACTTCTAGGTAAACTCTTAAATTATGTTTTTAATTGTAACATACTATTGTAAATCTGTCAAGCTTAAAATTCATATAATTTTCTATTATTTTATTTCATCATCTTCTTTTTTTACATAATTATCTAAATTTAATTCTTTATTAAACTCTTCTTCTGTAGGCAGATATACCTTATATTTTGAAGCAAATATTTGATTATTATCTTCCGGCAAAGTATATTTTACAACTTGGTCACTTTTATCTGCACATAATACAATTCCTATTGGTGGATTATCTCCTTCATTCATCATTTCTCTTGTATAATAATTTACATACATTTGCATTTGTCCTAAATCTTGATGTGTTAAATCTCCTAATTTTAAATCTATTATTACAAAACATTTTAATATATAATTGTAAAACACTAAATCAATAAAGAAATGCCTTCCATAAAATTCTAATACATAAGGATCTTTTATTATATTCTTAGGTTCTACTTTTTCTGGTAATTCGATTTCTTTTTCTATCGATTCTTTATCTTGACTTGTTAATAATCTTTCGTAATAGAATGTTCCTATTTGTCTCTTTAATTGTCTTACACTCCAATTAGATTTTACACATTCATTAGCATAAAATTGTCTGGATTTTTCATCTTCAATTCTCATTAATAAGTTATAATGTGACCAACTCAATTCGCTAGAATGTGTATCATATCTTGTCATTTTTACTTTCTCAATACTTTTGATATTGATTTAACTGCTTGATTTTCACTTTTCGGAAAATATCTTTTCAACAACTCTTTTCAAATCTGTCTCTAGTAATTCATCAGCTAGAGCCAAAACTCCAAATGATGCTAGTATTGAATTTACTTCTTTTCTATATACACTATTGTTTATCATAATATGTTGTTCAACATTTGGATTTATATTTGCTAGTTTTTTCATCATTTTATATCCGTTATTTAAACTATCATCTGTTACATATCCAAATGCATCAATTTCATTAATTTTTGAGAAAACAAAATACCCTTGTTTATCAAACACACTCTAATATCAGTATTTTAGGTCAAGAGAAATACCAGTCTTTTTTATTATTTTTTGACCCATCAATCGTTTACCATGTTGTATTTTTTATGTATAATTTTTATTAATTTAAATCATATTTTTATATAATTACAGGTTATTTTCCAGTACAGTTGACATATCATAAAACGTTGACATTTTTGGATTTATTTAAGTTTTAATACCGCAACACATTCAACGTGACTTGTAAAAGGAAACATATCTACAGGAATTATATCTTTAATCTCATATTGATTTTCAAATATAGCCAAATCTCTAATTAAAGTAGCAGGATTACAGCTAATATAAACAATCTTTTTAGGTTTAATCTTCAATATATTATTAATAGTATTTCTATCCAATCCTTTGCGTGGAGGATCAAACATAACAACATCAGCAGTTATTCCTTTTTTATTTATTAATTCATCTAATACAATTTCTACATCACCTGAATAAAACTCTGTATTTTTCACATCATTCATCTTTGCATTTTCTCTTGCCACATCAACTGCCTCTTCAACAATCTCTATTCCATATACTTTTTTTGCATATTTAGCCATAAATAAAGTTATTGTACCAATTCCACAATATAAATCAAAAACCGTATCTTGTCTTGTTATTTCTGCCTTTTTTATTCCTAAATTATACAACTTTTCTGCTTGTACAGGATTTACTTGATAAAACGATAATGGTGATATCTTAAATTTGTAATCACCTAATATATCTTCTATATATCCATTTCCATATATATTTATATTTTCTTGTCCTAGTATTACATTTGTATTTTTCATATTAATATTTTTTATAATTGTCTTAATTTCAGAAAATCTTTGTGTTATTTCATAAACTAATTTTTTTTCTTTTGGTATATTTTTTCCATTTATAACTAATATACACATTATTTCACCTGTTTTAAATCCAGTTTTAATTACTATATGTCTAAATAACCCTTTTCTCGTATTTTCATTATAAATACTTATTTTATTGCTTTTTATAAACTCCAGAATAAATTTTGCAATTTCTTCTGATTTAGGATTTTGAATTAAACAATTTTGAATCTGAACAACTTTATGAGTTCTTTCAGCAAAAACTCCTATTACAGGTTCTCCATCCTCATCTATCCCAATAGGGTATTGCACCTTATTTCTATAATGAAATGGATTTTCCATTCCAATTGTTTCTTGTACTTTTATTTTATTTTCTAATGTCTTATTTACTAGACTTTGTACAGAATTTTGTTTCATTTTTAAGGTTTCTTCATATTTAATATGTCTTAAATTACATCCTCCACATTTTTTGTATGTTATACAATCCGCTTCTTGTCTTTCTTTAGATTTTTCTTTTATTTCTAAAATTTTTCCAAATGCATGTGATGATAATACTTTTACTATTAATATCCTAACAGTTTCTCCTTTTATTGCAGAGGGAACAAATATTGTAAATCCATCTATTTTTGCAATTCCCTCTCCCTCATATCCATTATCTACTATTTTAACTACATATTCTTGATTTTTCTGAATCTTCATTTTCTTCTCCCATATTTTATTTAATATCTACATATTACCATAATTTCATCTGTGTTTCAATACTAATTTTAAGTTCATATTTATACTTGTTAATGAATAATAGTTTATTTTTAATTAATTTAAGAAATTGTAATAAAACGATGTATGTAATAAAAAGCCTGTAATATTAATTTACAGACTTTTTTATTTTTCTATTTTACATATTCATTTAAAGGTTTAATTTTATAATTTAGTTCTCCAAATTCACAAGTTGGTACATATCCTGGTTTTGAATTTATAACATCTGGTATTCTATTTACAACAGACGCACAAGTTAATTCTACTGTTGCTGGTTTTGCAACAACTATTGTTGTTTCTGGTTCTCCATATATTGTCCATTCATTTTTATCAAACTCATCTGAAGCATATACTTTTCCAATACATTCACTTTCTATTGTAATTCCCTCTTCTGTTTCTGTTGTTACAACAGCACTCATTCCTGTTGCATCTCCTGCTTTTACTGTCATACCTAATGTTGATGAATATAAATCTTCTTTATATGTTTGTGGTACACATTTTTGTCTTTGTGATTTTACAGTTAATCCTAATTTCTCGCATAACCATCCATTTACATTCCACATATATGATGGCAAATATTCCCCACTATCTATTATTTTTTGTCTTTCTTCATCACTTATTCTATCTACTGAAGCAACCTCTTTATCAAAATCTTCCAAAGATAGTCCAGCTCCATGTGCTTTTGCTAATGCTATTCCGTATTCTTCTACATTATAACTTGAACTTCCTTTGATTTTTGTAATTTTTTGTGTTGAACCAGCTATTGAAGAAATTAATTGTCCCCAATATATATCTTGATACCCACTACCTGTAATTGTGCAATTATTCTTTTTTGCTAATTCATCTATTTTATTTGTTATACTTGGATTTGAATTTTCTGGATAAAATGCTTCCTCACATGTTGTAATTGCATTTATTCCAAGTTCTGCACATAATAATAATGGATTTTCTACATCTTTAATTAAACTCATTGTTGTTACTATAGCTACATCTGGTCTTACTTGTTCTAACATTTCTTTTGCATTTTCTGCACTTGTTACAACAACACCTTTGTTTTCTGTTCCCAATATTTCGCCAATGTCTTTTCCTATTACATTTGGATTTACATCGATTGCTCCTACTATTTCTGCTCCTTTTTCATACACATATCTCATTGTGTATAAACTCATTTTGCCTACTCCATATTGTACAACTTTTACTTTTCTTTCCATAATAACCTCCATTCTGACAATAATTGTCAGCAAAATTTTACATAATAATTGTATTTTTATTCACAATCATCTGCTGTACATATTTTATCAATATTATTTCCATTTTTCAATATTTTATTTTTAATAAACTTATTTTTATTTA
>OJNH01001386.1_pt1 | contig 19077 bp, 17 predicted proteins | sample 1597361 | NCBI WGS metagenome assembly OJNH01 (sample SAMEA2452136, study PRJEB22498) | human gut metagenome | biome: human feces; feature: human gut; material: feces | place: Australia | collected 2012
TCTTTGATATTAATTGGTTTTTCTTTGGAATAGAGAAGTTTAAGCTGACAGTAGGAAGAAATACTCTTGTGAAAATTTTGTCTGTGGTTTTAGTTTTCGTTTTTGTTAAGACACAAACTGATCTTTGGATTTATGCGCTAATATTAGCCCTTTCTGTTTTTGTCGGGCAGTCAGTAGTTTGGTTTGCTTTAAAGCAATATGTCTCATGGAGGAGGCCTTCTTGGGCTAATATGAAACAACATATTCGACCCCTATTTATATTGTTTTTGCCGATATTGGCATTGAGTCTTTATAAGTATATGGATAAAATTATGCTAGGATCCATTTCTTCGAATGTTCAAGTCGGATTTTATGAAAATGCTGAAAAAATAATTAATGTGCCAATGAGTTTGATAATGGCATTTGGTGTAGTTCTTATGCCTCGAATTGCAAATATGGTGACGAGTAAGGATAAAGGAGAGGTTTTTAAGTTAATTGACATGTCGATGGAAGCTGTTATGTTATTAGCAATAGCTATCTCTTTTGGATTGGCAGGTATTTCATTTGTGTTAGCCCCCATCTTTTTTGGTTATGAATTTGAAGAATGTGGAATTCTTATAATGGGATTGGCTGTGACAGTCCCGTTTATGGCTTTTGCCAATGTGATAAGAACTCAATATTTAATACCTTATAAAGAGGATAAAATATTTGTTGTTTCCTTGTTTTTAGGTGCTGTTGTTAATTTGATTATGAATATAATTTTGATACCATATATGGCTGCAAGAGGAGCTGTTATAGGAACTATTTTTGCTGAAATTATTGTTTGTATATATCAGTCGTATTTTGTTAGAAAAAAAATTTTCATTAAAAAATATTTGTTAAATACGATTCCGCCTATACTAATTGGGATAGTAATGTTTGTTTTTGTTTTTCAAATAGGAAATGTAATGAATATAAATATTATTACATTAATACTTCAACTTGTGGTAGGTATGTTTATTTATGCTGTTGGTGTGTTTTTACTTATGTTAAAAAGTAGAACACGGTTGATGGTTTTGTTGAGAAAATTTGTAGTAAGATATTAGTCGCTTATTATATATATTATGAAACATTTTATTCAAGCTAAATTGCCTTTGATATACCAATCGATTGCTTATATTAAATATTATAAAGATTTTTTAAGAAACAGAAAAATGTCTTTGGCTGTTTCGAGAATGTCTGATGAGGAACTTAAAGCTTATGATGCGTGTCTTTATAAAAATAGGCAAGGTAAAGAACTGGATTGGGAAAACCTAAAAACTTATACTGAAAAAATGCAGTGGGCGAAATTATTCGATAAAGATCCTCGAAAAACATTGTGTTCAGATAAGTATAAAGTGAGAGATTGGGTCGCAGATAAAGTTGGAAGTGAGTATTTGGTCCCATTACTAGCGGTATGGGATAAATATGACGATGTAAATCTCGATATATTACCTAATCAATTTGTTCTTAAAACTAATCATGGTTCTGGAGATGCGGTGATTATTCGCAATAAAAAAGCGATAACACTTGCTAAAAAAATAGAGTTGAAAAGGAAATTGAAATTCTCTTTAGAGACGGATTATAGTTGTAGGTACTGTGAAATGCATTATAAGGATATTTCGCCTAAAATTATCGCAGAAGAATTTATAGATTCTAGAGGCTCTGATTTGGTTGACTATAAGTTTTTATGTTTTGATGGAGTGCCTTACTATTGTTGGGTTGATATGGATAGATTTACAAATCATACTAGAAATGTTTATGATTTGAAATGGAATATTCAAGCGTGGAATCAACGATCATATGGTAATTTTAAAGGTGTAGTAGATAAGCCGAAAAATTTCGATATAATGATTGAAATAGTAAAAAAATTATCTCGAGGCTTTTCTCATGTTCGAGTAGATCTATATAATGTTGATGGGAAAATTTATTTTGGTGAAATGACATTTACTAATGGTAGTGGATTTGAGGAGATTTCCCCTATTGAAGCTGATTTGATGTTGGGGGATTTATGGAAAATAAAGGAATTGGACTTTTAGGGAAAGTGCTGGAATGATTTTTCTTTGTAAATGTATTTGTCCTGTTTTACCGGATCTTTATTTGTGAGGTATTCTGAGTTAAATACTAATAATTGAAAATTCATAATTATGAAAGGAATTGTTTTAGCCGGTGGCTCGGGTACCCGATTCTACCCAATCACTAAGGGAGTGAGCAAGCAGTTGCTCCCTATTTTTGATAAGCCGATGGTGTATTATCCTATCAGTGTGTTAATGCTGGCGAGCATCCGGGATATCTTGATCATATCAACGCCCTACAATTTGCCGGGATTCAAGCGTCTGCTTGGGGATGGCTCTGATTATGGGGTGCGTTTCGAGTATGCAGAACAGCCCTCTCCGGATGGATTGGCACAGGCATTTACCATTGGAGCAGAATTCATCGGTGATGACAGCGTTTGCTTGGTGCTAGGTGATAATATCTTCCATTGTAATGGATTTACCTTGATGCTAAAGGAGGCGGTTCGTACTGCTGAGAAGGAGAATAGGGCTACTGTTTTTGGCTATTGGGTGAGTGATCCGGAGCGTTATGGCGTAGCCGAGTTCGATCAGACCGGCAATTGCTTGAGTATTGAGGAGAAGCCGGAATGCCCTAAGAGCAACTATGCCGTGGTCGGATTGTATTTCTACCCGAACAAGGTTGTTGATGTAGCTAGCAGCATTCAACCGTCCGCTCGCGGCGAGTATGAGATTACTACGGTCAACCAACGATTTTTGGCCGATGGCGAACTGAAGGTTCAGACCTTGGGTCGTGGCTTCGCATGGCTCGACACTGGTACTCACGACTCACTCTCCGAAGCCTCTACTTATATCGAGGTTTTGGAGAAACGCCAGGGGTTAAAAGTGGCCTGTTTGGAGGGAATAGCTTACCGTCAGGGCTGGATTACGGAAGAGCGTATGCGCGAGCTCGCGCAGCCGATGCTCAAGAATCAGTATGGGCAATACCTGCTGAAAGTCATCGACGAGATCAAGGAAACCCATAAACCGAATCTTGATTAACCATGGAGGTAATTCAGACGGCGATCGAGGGCTTGGTCATTATCGAGCCGAAAATATTCAAGGATGCGAGAGGTTACTTTTTCGAGAGTTTTTCGCAGCGAGAGTTCGACGAGAAGGTACGCAAGATAAACTTCGTCCAGGACAACGAGAGTATGTCCGGCTACGGTGTTATGCGCGGGTTGCATTTTCAGCGCCCCCCGTTTACACAGAGTAAGTTGGTGCGCTGCGTAAAAGGGCGGGTATTGGACGTTGCGGTCGATATCCGCAAGGAGTCGCCTACTTACGGCCGTCATGTAGCGGTCGAGCTATCCGAAGAGAATCATCGGCAGTTTTTCGTGCCCCGCGGCTTCGCACACGGTTTTGCGGTACTGAGCAAGACGGCCGTATTTCAATACAAGTGCGACAACTTCTACACCCCCGAGGCCGACAGCGGCATCAGCCTCCAAGATGAGAGTCTCGGTATCGACTGGCGGATTCCAATATCGCATGCAATACTTTCAGAGAAGGACACGAAGCACCTGTGCTTAAAAGATTTCGACTCTCCATTCGACTATCGCGTAAATCTTTATCCGGAGTTTACATAACATGAAAACAATCCTTGTAACGGGAGCCAACGGTCAGCTCGGCAACGAAATACGCATCGTCGCTCAAAGCAGTTCGGACAGCTACATCTTCACCGACATCAACCACATAGACGGCGTAGAGACGACCTATCTCGATATTACCGATTTGAAAGCCGTACGCAAGATCGTAACCGAACACCAAGTAAACGCCATCGTGAATTGCGCGGCATATACAAATGTCGATAAAGCCGAGGAGGATGTAGCTCTCTGCACACTCCTCAATCGTCAGGCACCTGAAAACCTGGCAATCGCAATGAAAGAGGTCGATGGGCTATTGGTACATATATCGACCGACTACGTGTTCGGCGGAGACTCGTACAACACCCCTTATAAAGAGGAGCAACAAGGCACTCCGACAGGAGTATACGGTTACACTAAATTTCTCGGAGAGCAGGCAATCCAAGCTGTCGGCTGCAACCACGTGATTATCCGCACCGCCTGGCTTTACTCGGAATTTGGCAAGAACTTCTGCAAGACAATGATGAACCTGACGGCGACAAAACCGCAACTCAAAGTGGTTTTCGACCAGGTTGGCACCCCAACCTACGCACTCGACCTTGCACGGGCAATCGCTATGGTGTTAGAGCGATTCGATGGCAGCCAAACGGGGATATATCATTACTCCAATGAAGGTGTATGCTCGTGGTTTGATTTTACAAAAATGATTGCCGAGTATAGCGGAAAAACAGAATGTGACGTACAGCCTTGCCACAGCGATGAGTTTCCAAGCCCCGTAAAGCGACCTTCATACTCGGTTCTCGATAAAACTAAAATCAAAAAGGTGTTCGGTGTGAAAATTCCATATTGGACAGATTCACTGAAGCAATGTATCTCAAATCTTAAAAATCAGTAATCAATTATGGCCAAACGTAATATAATAATCACGGGCGGAGCAGGATTTATCGGTTCCCATGTCGTACGCCTGTTCGTAAACAAATATCCCGACTACAATATCATCAACCTCGATAAGCTCACTTATGCCGGAAATCTTGCCAACCTGAAGGATGTGGAAGATAAGCCAAACTACAAGTTCGTGAAGATGGACATCTGCGACTTCGAGGCGATTTACCGGTTGATGCAGGATGAAAAGATCGACGGCATCATCCACCTCGCGGCAGAGAGCCACGTCGACCGTTCGATCAAAGATCCGTTTACCTTCGCCCGGACGAATGTCATGGGTACATTATCACTCCTGCAGGCTGCCAAACTCTACTGGGAGAGTCTGCCTGAGGGGTATGCAGGCAAACGCTTCTACCATATCTCTACCGACGAGGTTTACGGCGCATTGGAACTGACCCATCCCGAAGGCATCGAACCGCCGTTCACCACCAAGGCATCGTCCGGTAAACATCACCTTGCTTACGGTGAGGAATTTTTCCTGGAGACTACCAAATACAATCCCCACAGCCCGTACAGTGCCAGCAAGGCCAGCTCAGACCATTTCGTACGCGCTTTCCACGACACCTACGGCATGCCGACCATTGTAACCAACTGCTCCAACAACTACGGTCCGTATCAGTTCCCTGAGAAACTGATCCCACTGTTTATCAATAATATCCGTCACCGCAAACCATTACCCGTTTATGGCAAAGGTGAGAACGTGCGCGACTGGCTTTATGTAGAAGATCACGCCCGTGCCATCGATTTGATTTTCCATCAGGGTAAGATTGCAGAAACCTATAATATCGGCGGTTTCAATGAATGGAAGAACATCGACATCATCAAGGTGGTGATCAATACCGTAGATCGCTTGTTAGGCCGTCATGAAGGCGAGGATATGGATCTGATCACTTACGTGACCGACCGTGCCGGACACGACTTGCGTTATGCCATCGACAGCAGCAAACTGCAGCGTGAGTTAGGCTGGGAACCGAGTCTTCAGTTTGAAGAAGGTATCGAGAAGACAGTTCGCTGGTATCTGGATAATCAGGAATGGATGGATAATGTGACTTCTGGGGATTATCAGAAGTATTACGAGAGTATGTATAAGGGGAGATAAATTAATATTTAAAAATAACGGAGTTCAACTTTTAATGCGCTCAAAATAAAAATAAATGACTGACACAGCACAAAATAATAAAAGAATAGCAAAAAATACGCTACTACTGTATATGAGGATGCTCGTCATGATGTTGATATCTTTATATACAAGTCGTGTTAATCTGAATGCTTTGGGAGTTGAGGATTATGGTGTTTATAATGTTGTAGGTGGTGTGGTGGCTATGTTTTCTGTGATATCAGGCTCACTTTCAACTTCAATATCACGATTCATAACATATGAGTTGGGAAAAGGTGATAAAGAGCGTTTAGTTAAAATATTCTCAACATCCGTAAACATACAATTAGGGTTAAGTTTATTAATTGTAATAGTGGCTGAAACATTGGGTTTGTGGTTTCTAAATAATAAAATGAATATTCCTGATTCAAGGATAATAGCCGCAAATTGGGTATTCCAATTTTCAATTTTTACATTTGTAGTAAATCTTGTAAGTGTTCCATATAATGCAGCTATCATAGCCCACGAGCGGATGTCTGCATTTGCATATATTTCAATATTTGAGGCAGTAGGTAAATTGCTTGTTGCATTTCTTATTGTAATTTCTCCAATAGATAGACTAATATTCTATGCGTTTTTAATATGTATTATAGCATTTATTATACGTCTATTGTATGGTTATTATTGCAAACGACATTTTGAAGAATGTAGATACGATTTTGTCTTAGACAAATCTCTCCTACGTCAAATGTTTGGTTTTGCCGGATGGAATTTTATTGGTGCATCTTCGTCTATTTTACGTGATCAAGGTGGTAATATAATAATAAATTTATTTTTTGGTCCAGCAGTCAATGCGGCGAGAGGTATTGCTTTTCAAGTTAATGCTGCAATAAATGGATTTGTTTCCAATTTTATGACGGCTTTGAATCCTCAAATAACAAAATCGTATGCTATTGGCAATCATGAATATATGATGAGTTTAATTTATAAAGGAGCTCGACTTTCATTCTACATGTTATTGTTCCTTTCTTTACCAGTTTTGGTAAATACTCATTATATATTAGAATTTTGGTTGCATATTGTGCCAAAACATACGGTGCTATTTATACAGCTAGTTCTGATTTTTGCAATGAGTGAATCTATATCTAATCCGTTAATTACAGCAATGATGGCTACAGGTAATATTCGGAATTATCAATTATTGGTAGGTGGATTGCAAATGATGAATTTACCGTTTTCATATATATTATTACAAATGGGATTTTCCCCCGAGATTATATTTGTTGTAGCAATATTCATATCACAATGTTGCCTTGTAGCCAGGCTTTTCATGTTAAAAGGAATGATAGGATTATCAATCAGAGAATATTTGAAAAAAGTTTATTTAAATATTTGGATAGTATCTATTATTGCTTCAATAATTCCCGTTATTTTAAGTTATAAATTACAAGAGTCTTTTCTGAATTTTATTTTTTTATGTATTGTTTCTATTATTTGTTCATTTATATCTATTTATACAATAGGATGTAATAGTAAAGAAAGAATCTTCATAAAAAATAAATTGATTAAGATAGTAAATAAATTTGACCAGTATTTTTAGTAGATAAATGTATGATAAAATTGGCAGAATCAGATTTATGTACAGGTTGTGGAGCTTGTGTGTTTAAATGTCCTAGGCATTCAATATCAATGCAAGAAAATTCTATTGGTATTATATTACCTGTAATAAATCGTTCGACGTGTATAGAATGTCATTCTTGTGAAAGAGTTTGTCCGATATTGAATCCTATTAAACTAAATCAACCTATAAAAGCTTATGCAGCGTGGTCTAATGATATAGAGGAGCGTAGAACTAGTGCGTCTGGTGGTGTAGCTGCTGAAATATATAAATTAGCATTATCTAAAGGATATTATATTGCTGGAGCCATACAAAATGCGGATTTTTCAGTTGTGCTTGAGTTATCCAATAATGAAAATGACATTTCTTTATTTAAAAATTCAAAATATGTATTTAGTTCTGCTTACACGCTATTTCCTCAAATCAAAATTCTTTTGTCTAAAGGATATAAAGTTGTTGTAATAGGTTTACCTTGTCAAATTGCAGCTATACGAAAATTATTCAAAGATAGCAGTCAGTTGATTTTGATAGATGTTGTTTGTCATGGAACAACGCCATTGGCATATTTATTACAACATATTCATGAAATAGAAAAAAACAATAACGCAATAGCTGCTAAAATGTCGTTTAGGGATCCTAATGCTAATACAACGACTTTCACTTTCACTTTGTATGACTGTAATGGAAAATTGTTTTATTCAGCTCCTGATGGTATAGGAGATTCTTATCAAGAGGGATATCATCGAATGATTTCTTATAGAGAGAATTGTTATCACTGTATTTTTGCTCAAAGAAATCGTTGTTCAGATTTAACATTAAGTGATTACAAAGGATTAGGTAATATAACACCTTGTAATTTTACAAGTGAAAAAGTATCAAGTGTATTAGTTAACACGGACTTAGGAGCCCAAATAGTAGATTGTCTTATAAATAATGGAAATATAGCAGTATACGAAAGACCTGTAGATGAACCTATTAAAGGGGATCCTCAGTTGCAGCATCCCTCAGTCAAATCTCGCAAGCGTAAACTTTTTGAGAAATATATAAAGATTGTTCCATTAGATTATGAAAAGACAATGCAAAATGTTGAATATTTAAATAATAAGTGGAAGTATTATGACTTCATTAAAAGGCAAATGATGCGCATTGTTAATAAAATAAAAAAAATATTATCATGAAAATAGGAATTATAACAGTTCATAGAGCATATAATTATGGTTCAGTATTGCAATGTTATGCATTGCAGGAATATCTTAAATCATTGGGGCATGATGTTTGGGTTGTAGATTATCGTCAGCCTTGGACAGAGGCAGTTTATAAACCATTTAGTTTATATTTTATTAGGAAGAGGATTTCACATCCAAGAGAAATATTTAATTATATTAAAAAATATAATAGTCGTAAATATTTAGCTTTAAAAAGAAAAACTGTTTTCTCGTCTTTTATGAACAGATTTCGTCTTACAAAATCATGTTACAATGTTGATGATATACCTCAAGATTTTGATGTTTATATAATTGGTAGCGATCAATTATGGTCACATACGTGTTTTGGAGGAGAAGATAAAGTATATTTGGGATTTTTTAATCACAAAATAAATACAAAAATTATTGGCTATGCTTTAAGTTCCAACACCAATTCTTTGAATATATTCGGTAAAAGACGACTCAGTCAAATTATATCGAATTTTGATTCATTATCCGTAAGAGAAGATTTTATAGCTGGATATATTTATGAAAATTTAGGAAAAGATATTCCAGTTGTATTAGATCCTACTTTATTAACTAATACTAATTTGTGGGATTCATTGATTAATGATGACTGGAAAGATAGAAATTATATTGCTATATATCAAGCGAGAAATGTTATAGGAAATCCAACATATTTGAAAGATAAAGCACAAAACTTTGCAAATAGGTTGAAATGTGAAGTGATTGATTTGACTCCAATGACATATTCAGTAGAAGATTTTGTATCTATTATAAAATATGCAAGATATGTGCTTACAACGTCATTTCATGCAACTGTATTTTCTTTAATAATGGAAACTCCATGTTATGCTATTAAACTTAATGACGGCTTTGATGGAAGATATATTGATTTGTTAAAGTCACTAGGAATTGAAAATGAAATAGTTGATAAGGATTTTGATACCATAGAAATTGAAGAAATAGATTTTGTTTTTGCTAAACAGAATTTAAATAAATTAAAACAGGCTTCTATAAATTTTCTAAAAAACTCATTGGTTTGTTAGAGTATATTAAAATATAGATTATGGTACCATTCATTATCTTATTATCGTCTTTGTTATTCTTATTAAAAAGCTATAAAAAAGCAATAATTGTAATAACAATCTTGGGGGTATTCATTGATGGCTTTTTTATTGGAGGAATATCTGTATATTCATATTTATCATTATTAGCTCTTTTTCTCTTACCATTTCATTTTAAGAATGTTAATATAAAATTATATCCTTTTTTATTTCCATCAATATTATTGTTTAGCTCCCTATTACTTACAGAATTAATATTAGAAAGTAATCATTTCCCTTCTGTTATTATGCGAACTGTAAGTAATGTGGCTTTTCCGTTTTTAATATGGGTTATTTTAAAATATGATTCTAATAAAAATTTACAGTATTTTTTGAAAGTTTCATTATGGGTTGCTTTAATAATTTCTCTGTACAGTTTTTTTGAATGTATTTCAAAGTCTAATCCATTTGTAGATCAAATGAGTAAATGGGGAGTATATCCATATTCATATGATTTACAAATGCGTTTTGGTTTAAAAAGGACATATACTTTTTTTACGATGCATATAACTAATGGTGCGGTTTCATTGGGATTGTTTTTAATATTATTATATGCAAAACAAAATTTTTTTCTAAAAGGAAGAAACATTTATATCATATTAATATTATTGGTTATCAATATATTTGCTACAGGATCACGTGCAATAATTTTATCATTTATGGTTTTCCTTTTGTTTTTTTTATTTCAATATTTTAAACTATCTGTGTTATTTAAAACCTGTATAATTGGGATATTCCTATTTTCTATATTGGGAACTTATATTGATACAATTATAGGCTCTTTTTTAAACACAGATTCTGTAGAAGGTAGTAATATTGATATGAGAGAAGAGCAAATTAACCTTGCACTTTATTTTTTATATAAATCATTTTGGTTCGGAAATGGAATAGGATCAATAGGATATGTCTTAACAAATTATCGTGAAATGATGGGAGCTGAATCTATATGGATACCTGTTATGGTGGAACAGGGTATGTTAGGAATTATATCTATTGCCAGTATATTTATTTTTTCAATAATGTACGTTTTTAAACAACAGTTCTTTTCCTTGATATGGATCCCAATAGGATTTTTAATACTATTTACAATGACTTCCGTACCTAATTGTCAGCCAACATGTATTTGGACAATTATTGTCGTTTTATCAACAATACATAAACAAGTGAAAAAAATTCATGGAAGAAATTAAAATAAGTATTTTAGTTCCAATTTATGGAACCGAAAAGTATATAGCTAAATGTGCTCATTCTTTATTTAATCAGAAATATGAAAATATAGAGTATATTTTTGTGAATGATTGTACACAAGATAATTCTGTGAATATCTTGAAACAGGTAATATTACAATATCCAAATCGAAAAAGACAAATTAAAATAATAAATCATAAGCAAAATGGAGGGCTTGCTAAAGCAAGATTAACAGGTATAACAAACGCAACTGGTGATTATATTTGGTGTGTTGATAGTGATGATTATATTGAAGAGCATGCATTGGAAATTATTAAAGAATATTTTAATCAAAATTATGATATGATATTTTTTGATTACGTAGTTTGCTCGGCAACAGAAGAAAGCATAATGCGAAGAAACAAAATAACAGTCAATTCATTATTGTCAATGCGTATACCATTCCCAATATGGAGCTCAATTGTAAAACGTTCCTTGATAGTTTCAAATGAGATTTTACCAATTGAACATATTGATTATTCAGAAGACTATGTGATGATGTCAAGATTAATTGTTTCATGTGAAAATTATGTAAACATAAATAAATCTTTATATTATTACAATATCATGAATTTAAATTCTTATATGCATAATGTAGATAAAGATAAAATTATACAATCATGTAAAGGGGCATTAAATGTATTTAAGTATTTAAATAAAAAAAAGAAAGGTCTTCATGCGTTTTATTATTATATAGCAATACGATATATCCAATTATATAGAATAGAAAAAAATAATCCCATTTTACAGGATTTATCTGATTATATGTATTCAATAAATTATTTTATAACGTATATACTTCTTAAAATTAAAAAAATTAAGATATACGAAATATTGTTGAAAGCATATAGGTTTATAATTCGTTAAATTTTATATACAATATCAATTATTATGATAAGAACTAAAAAAGAAATGTATGAAGTATTAGAATATGAGAATAAATGGTATTCGAAATATATGTTTAGTACCTTAAGTAGACGAATAATGTCTATCATAAAAAATGAACCATTAAGACGTATCTCAAAGTGGCAAAAAATTTCACGTAAAACAGATTATTATAATTATCGTGCTCATAATGGAGGAAATATTATAGATAAGCTATTTTATTTATATTATATAAGTTATAGAAATCGTTTTGGAGAAAAATTAGGATTAGAAATAGATACGAAGAACATAGGAAAGGGACTTGTTATATTTCATTATAATAATGTTATAAATCCAGCTAGTGTTATAGGCGAAAACTTACATCTACATGGATGTAATGTAATAGGTAATGCAGGTCAAAATGATTTACGTTGTCCTAAATTAGGCAACAATATTATGCTAGGAGCTGGAGCTAAAATTATAGGGAATGTATTTATAGCTGATAATATTAAAATAGGTGCTGGTGCTGTTGTTATAAGTTCTTTTTATGAACAAGGAATAACTATTGGTGGCATACCAGCACATAAACTAAAATAATTATGCAAAAAGTAAGTATAATAGTTCCTATATATAACGTTGAGAAGTATTTGAAACGTTGTCTAGAGTCACTACTTAATCAAACACTAAGAGATATTGAAATTATTTTGGTTGACGATGGTTCACCTGATAAATGTCCACAACTATGCGATGCCTATGCTACTAGAGATAGTCGTGTGAAGGTAATCCATAAAAAAAATGCTGGATTAGGGTATGCACGAAATTCTGGTCTAGAAATTGCAACGGGTGAATTTGTTGCTTTTGTAGATTCGGATGATTATGTAGATTTGAATACTTATAAAATATTATATGACAATGCAAAGAGTTTGGATGCCGATGTGGTACTTTGTGGCTTTAAACGTTTAAATAATGAAAAAGTAAATATTGTCTCTGATACACAGATACCACAAGTTTTGCATGGTGATGATTGTATATCTGTATTAAAAGGTATGATTGGTATTTCAACTAATGTACAATTCTATCATTTTGCTGTTTGGCATGGTATTTATCGGAATGCATTAATTCAGAATAATAATGTCCGTTTTTGTTCTGAAAGAGATTATATATCCGAAGATATTGTTTTTCATTTATCTATATTGCCATTATGTAATTGTATAAGCGTAATTCCTGATAATTTGTATTATTATTGTTTAAATGAAAATTCACTGACAACGAAATATAAACCAGGTCGGTTGAATGCTAATATTAAGCTATGTAGATATATTTCGGATCAAATATTTAATGGAGTGGATGAAAGGTTAAAAAAAGATATTCAGGAGAATCTTGATTCTTTAGTTATTGGCAAGGCAATAAGTAATTTATCATATGAAGTAAAGTATAATAAAAATTGTATTCCTGCTTTAAAAGAAATTATCAATAATAATTATATTAGAAGTGCAATAAAAAGATATCCGTTAAGACTCTTATCAAAAAAACAATATTGTTTAGTACAACTTATAAAAAATAAATGTGTGTATCTATTATACATTATATTAAATATTAATTCCAAAATAAAATATTTGTGTTCAAAAGTATAATTTAGTTATAGTTCTCTAATATTTTTTTGTGGATATAAATTTATTATCAGAATATTTGTAATGAAATATTATTTATTATTTGATAACAATCGAAATGACAAGGATTTTGTAGTTTCTAAACTAGGTCTACCAATAATAGTTATTTATTCACCTGAAACTAAAAAGAAGATATTCGGTTGGATAAGAGGTGTTCTAGAGGTCGTTTCTAAATCTAAACAAAAAGATACTATCATTTGTTGGTATGACTTTCAGGCAATTATTTGCTGGTGGGTGTGTTTACTGATGTTTAAAAAACGAAATATAGTATGCATAAACCTTCTACTTAAAGATAAGCGAACATTAAAGAATAAAATAGTATCATATTTGTATAGAAGAGCCTTGCAATCTGTTAATTTTAAAGCAAGTGTAACGTCTAAAAGTTACGGGGAATGGCTTAATAAAAAATTAGGGATTAATGCAAAGTACAGTTTAGTTAATGATGTTTATCACGATTTCTATAAGTTTGAAAAAGAAGTTGTGCAGATACCTAATAGTGTTTTTTGTGGAGGTAATAATGGACGAGATTGGAATCTTATTATTAAAATAGCGCGAAGTCTCCCTAATATAAGATTTAATATGGTAATGCCACATAATATTTATATAAAATATCAATCTATGTTTACTAAAAATATTAATGTGAAGTATAATATATCATATGACGAATTTATGAAAGAATTATGTGGCTCTTCAGTAGTGTGTTTGCCTCTTGATACACAAGCGCCAGCTGGATTAATTGTGATGTTTCAAGCTGCTGCGAACTTAAAGCCAATAATAACAACGAGAACGGTAACGACAATTGAATATGTTACTCCAGAAAGAGGAGTGGTGTTACCTAACGAATTAGAGATATGGGTAAAAGCAATACTTAATAGTTTAGCTAATATACGTGTAAGTGAGGATAAAGCAATAAATTTTAGGAATTATTTAAAAGAAAATTGTTCTGAAATAACATTTATCAATAAAATAAAAGAAATGCTATTTTGAACGAATGCAAATAAAGAGTTTATTTACATTCCCTAAAGATGTATTGTAATAAAGAATAAAAAATACTGTTTGCTGATGTAATAAAAATTTTTGTATATATGTATAGTATAGTTGTTTTGAGAAATTTTTTTATTCAAAAAAACGTAAATTAATTTGATTGCTGAACGCTTTATTGTTATCTGGTTGTAAGAAGAAATTTGCTTTTTTATTTTTTAACTGGAATTTCATTTAGAGGTTTTTCTGATAAAATACGTCAAAATTGGAAACTTGTGGTATATATTTAAATAGGATTCTTATTTTTGATTGTTTTCTGCTATCTTATTCTAAATGAAATTATTAATATAAATTTTATATAATGTTGAAAACGTATTTAAAAGAATTTGGCCCTTTCTTATTAGCTATTACATCTACAGGACGAGTAATGCGTATGTTAGGGAATAATCAGAATTTGCTTAATAAATATGATAGATTTAAACATAAAATAATAATATCGTATTTATGGAAAAAATACAATAAAACTCTAGATTTGGAATTGCCTGACCCAATGGGTGATAATGATCAGTTGAATTATGCTTTTGTTTTTTGGTGGCAGGGTGAGGAAAATGCACCGGAAATTGTGAAAGCTTGTATCAATAGCATAAAAAAGAATCATAGGGGTAAAGTGGTTGTGTTGAGTGAAAGGAACTATTTGAATTATTCAAATATTCCTGATTATGTTGTTCAGAAAATGAAGCAAGGGAAAATGAGTTTGACACATTTTTCTGATATATTACGATATAATTTATTATATAATTGGGGGGGAGCATGGATTGACGCGACTTGCTTATTGACAAAACCAATTCCTGAAAAATGTTATTCAGCTGACTATTATTCATTGAAAAGTATTTTTTCTGAATCAATGGGATTCTGCTGGACTGATTTTTATATGCATATTAAGCAAGGTCATGTTATGGCTAAACGTATGTTAGGTTTCTTTTATACTTATTGGGCTGAGCACAATTGTTTGCTTACTTATTTATTAGTAGATTGTTGGGTCTCAAATTTATATAAGCATACAGAGTTTAGACAAATAATTAATAATATGCCTGAAGGTGGGCATGATATTTTTAATGTTATAGCTCACCTTAATGAGGAATATTGCCCCCAAAAGTGGAAAAAAATAGATAATTATTATATCTATAAATTGACGTATAAACAAATTTTTAAAAAATTTGATTCGTTTGGAAATTTGACCAATTATGGGTATATAATTAAGGAATATACGTAGGATTTATATATTATATTTTTCAGTTATTATGTTGATATATAGTATCCTATAGCTTTCTATTATATAAATCACACTTTATAAAAATTAGGCTATTAAAGTCCACTCTGAATTTTTAAATATATGAATTAATAAAACGGATAAATACTCAAACTCAGATTATGAGTTGAAAATTTAATCATTGTCTTAAATTGTAAATGTATAGTAACTGAATTCTGAATTATTTACTTAAGTTTCGCAAGTAAAGTGTAGCTCCTCAGGCGGCTGGTGTCAGCCTGTCGAAAGCCTGCTTCACAGCTTTGATTTGTTTATCGTTTGATATTACTTGTTCAGTCAGAACCATTGCATCACAGTTAAGTACCTCGGCAATGACGTTTATAACTTCTACAATCAGCAGCCAGATTTTTTCTGCTACTGAAAGTTCAACAGAGTTCTTTGAAATTTCAGCAAAGAGTCCTCCGATAGTTTCGTATGACTCATAGCGTTTGACATAACTGAGAATATTGTATTGCAGTACGCACAATGATATGCCAGCAATCTGTCCGGCGAAGTCTCTGCACTGGTTCTTTCCGAGTTTAAGATTTTGCTTCATCTCTTTGTGAGCCACTTCGATAACCCATCTTCTTGAGTAAAGTCTGAAGGCTTCTTTCGCATCAAGTTTCAAATCCGAGGTAAGCAGAGCATTCCAATTGCCGTTCTTGCCTCTTCTGTAGAAGAACAGGCAGACCTTAATGCTGGAGATTTTAGCAGAGACAGTTGCTGTGTAGTAACCGATTGAGCGGCTATACTTTACGTTCTTGGATTTCTGGAGAGCCTTGATAAGTAAGCGTCCAATTTTGACGTATTGCTTCAAAGCATAAAAAATATGATCTTCGCTGCTGTAACAAAACGATTAAAAGTATGTATAGCAGCAGTGATTTCGAGAGGCTTTTCATCCGCTACAAAGCGGAAGCAATGCCCCAAGGTGAGTCCATCCAGGCTTTCTGTTTGAAAAACAAGGTACCCTACAATCTCTTTCATAAATGGTACAAGGATACAAGACATCAAATCGTACCGGTACAAGTAGAAGGACAACCGGAAACGGTGTCCCGACAGGAAGTGTCCTCTTCCCCTGTTCCGGAAAGAAAGGAGAATGCGGAATCCAATCCTGTAAGAATGATGATAGACATCCGTATGACAAACGGAATACGGATACAGCAACGAAACTTAACCTACCTGAACTTGAAAAGTCTGATAGAGAAACTGGAGGGATTATGCTGAATGTCACAGGAATGAACAGATTCTACTATCTGCGTAATTTTCATGATATGCGTTGTAAATATGACCGGGTACTATCCATCATTCACCAGCAGCTGAACCGGGAACCACAGGAAGATGAAGTTTTTATTGTCATGTCCAAAGACAGGAGAAAAGTCCGCCTCTTCAGTTATGACAGGCGCTCGTTCAGCCTCTATGAGAAACGTTTCTGTAAAGGTTACAGATTCATGCAGGTATGCCGTCAAGGAGAGGAACAGATATACAGCATACAATGGAAGGATGTGGTTGTACTGTTACAGAATCCTGTGATCAACCAATTGAATATCAGATAAATAATTGATAAAATATTTGTTTATGTCACTGAAAATGAGTATCTTTATGCTATAGGAAGAGGTGACATGGACGATCATGAATTTGAAAAGATACTGGCTTCGGCCGAACAACTGAGGCTCCGAGAGCAACAAGCGGAGCCTTGGACAGATCGTTATTCCGATATGAATTCCATGGAAAAATCAATGCTTCTTGACGAGCTTTTCGCTTTACGTAAGGCGGATAAGGAGCGTGAAGCAAAACTTCTGGAAAAGCTTGACCGGATGAGCGGGCAGCTGCTGAGTCTGAGCGAGAGTTCTCAGTCACAGTCTAAGTTAATAGATGAACTGAAGCGTATCATATCCGATCTTCAAAAGCAGAATGAGTTACTTCAGAAGGAAAATGCAGCTTTGAAAGAACAGAAAAAACTTTCTCGCAAGGGTCTTTACGGTTCTAAAAGCCAGAAGCTTTCTAAAAAGGAGGAAGAGGTTTCTTCTCATGAAGAGAATAAGGGGGATTTTGACGGTACTTCCGGTCCGTCGTGTATTTGCGAGAGTGAAGTGAATCCTCCTTCACAAGCTCCTGTAAAAACAGAAAGGCCCTACCGTAAGGGAATGTCCTATAAACGTATGAAGGCCGACAGAACGGTATGTCATGATTCAGACCTCAGCCGTCTTCCGAAAGATGCCATAATCATCAAGGCTTTCTACAAGTATTCTTATGAACAGATAAGCTACATATTGGAACACCAATATCAGGTAGTCCGTTATAAGCAGTCAGACGGTAAGATTCGCGAGGGGTATTTCCCGAAAGCCGGAGAGCCGGATTACATAGACGCGGTTCCCGGTACCCATGCATCTGCCGACTTTCTGGCTCACCTGGCATTCAATCATTTTGTATTGAATGTACCTTATTACCGTGAAATGTACCGTCTCTCGGACCATAAAATGTCTCTGAGTCGTATGACTCTGATCAACTGGCTTGCCAAAGGCGCTTCTTTTACAAGCTCTCTGATAGAGTGTCTTAAAGATCGTGCGATGGTGAAAGACTCGATTATTAACTGTGACGAGACCTGGTGCAAAGTAAAGGTAAACGGACATTTTATGAAGAAGTATGTCTGGTGCCTGGTAAACAAGGAACAGAAAATAGTAATCTACTGCTATGAGGATGGTTCCAGAGGTCGTAAGGTCTTGAAAGGAATACTGAAAGACCGCAAGATAAAGGCTCTTCAGTCAGACGGTTACAATGTTTATATGTATATCGATAAAGAACTGGTAGACACGGAACACCTGTGTTGCCTGGCTCATGCCCGTGCTAAATTTGTGTATGCATATGAACAGGGTGGTGACCTTGATGCCAAATATATTATAGACTGTTTCGGTGAGCTTTACCGTCTTGAAGCGACCTATAAATTAAGCGGACTTTCAGTGGAAGAGATAACTCGTTGCCGGCAGTCATTACGGACGAAAGAGATCATCGGTCGTATAAGGAGTAAGCTTGATGTTTTGCTTTCTGCGACACATCCTCCTCGTGGTGAACTCATGGACAAGGCCGTGAATTATCTTCAGACTTTTTGGAAACAGCTGTTTGCTTATCTGAATGATGGTCGTTATAACATTGACAATTCGATAGCAGAACGTTTTATTCGTCCATTGGCGGGTGAGCGTAAGAACTCGCTGTTTTTTGTAGGCAGTCGCATGGCGAATGTCTCAGCGGCCTATCATACGCTGTTGTCAACTTGCCGTATGAATGGTTTGTCCGCATTGGAATATTTAAAGAAATTCTTTCGTGAAGTTGTGAATGGTCGCAGGGATTATGAGAATCTACTTCCCATGACGATCGGACTCAGTACAAAAAAATATTAAAAATCACGTTCAATTTTTGAAATATTTAATAGGAAA
>OJNH01001388.1_pt1 | contig 19055 bp, 16 predicted proteins | sample 1597361 | NCBI WGS metagenome assembly OJNH01 (sample SAMEA2452136, study PRJEB22498) | human gut metagenome | biome: human feces; feature: human gut; material: feces | place: Australia | collected 2012
GTGCCTTAAAGATAAGGCAATGAATATAGAAATAAACCAATATTCATATCTCTCTCCTAAAAATAATAATAAACAAAAAGAAACCATTCTAGACGCCAACACTAGAATGGTTTCTTTTCTACTAAACTTGTAGAATATAGCTATTCTTTGCTACAATACAACTATGCCAAGAATTCAAAATGATTGTATAAATACAATAGAAATTAAAAAAAGTAAATTTATTACCTACCTTCATAGAACACAGGATGAACAAGAGGCAAAAGACTTTTTAAAAGCTATAAAAAAAGAACATCCCAATGCCAATCATCATTGTACAGCTATGATTATAGGAAACATTATGCGATCTAACGACGATGGAGAACCAAGTCAGACAGCAGGTCACCCTATGTTAGATGTGTTGATGCATAATGAAATGCAAGATATTCTAGCCGTTGTAGTACGCTATTTTGGAGGAATCAAGCTTGGAACCGGAGGACTTGTAAGAGCCTATAGTTCGAGTATTTCCCAAGCTTTAAAAGTGGCAACACTGACAACTGTAACTACACTTCAAGAATATCAAATTCATTTTTCTTATGATCTCATTGGAAAAATTGACCATTACTTTAGAACACAAAACATTGAAGTTATTGAACAACAATATGAAGAAGATGTTGTCTATCATTTCCTTGTTCAAGAAGATATTTCTAAAGATTTAATGGAACTCACAAATGGAAAAATAAAAATTCAATACATACAAGACATTGAAACCGAATGCGTTATTTAATGCGCATATTATGAATATGATATACTTTAGAAAAGCGAGGTACCTTTATGGATAGTATTTTTACTCTTATTGCCTTTTTTGTGATTATCTTTATATTTGGAACCCTAGCAAGCTGGCTGCTTCCATTTATTTTACCAATCATCATTTTCTTCTGGATTATTTCCCTATTTACAGGAAGAAGGCATGTACACGTTCACACTTATCGCAGTACACAAAGCCAAAATGAACAACCAAAATCAACTCCAAAACATGGAGCTATTGATGTTGAATATACGGAACACGAAGAAGATGGAGATAACCAATGATTTGTCACAACAGTGTTGGATATGATGCACAAATCAAAGACTTGTTGATTAAATCCGCATTTAATATGGATAAAAAAGAAATCGATGCCTGGATGAAATATCAATATGATCCACAACACATGTTCTGTTTCTGGCAAGACGATAAGATTACTTCTTGTCTTCAAGTCACAAAAAGAACTATGATGTTTTTAGATCGACAAATGCGCGTATCTGTGATTGGTATGGCTGCAACTTTACCAGATTATAGACAAAGAAAACAATTTTCTAACTTATTAGATGCTGCCATTTCACAAGCTACCTATAACGATTTATTAACCATCACATACACAAACATGCCAAAATTATTTGAGGCAAAAAGCTTTCAACACATTTCAAACACAAAAGAATATTGGATTGGAGCTCCACTATGCAGAAGTGGTAATCCTTACCATGTAAAACCAAAAAGAGAGAACTTATACACATTATATTTCCAATTCATGCAGTATTTTGATGGCAGTATTCTATTAAGTGAAGATGAATTCAACAAGCTTATCCAATATCATAAAAGCTTAAAAAAATCCATTGTCACAATGGTTAATGAAGATAAACAACCGAAAGGATTTGCGATATATTCTACTAAAGATCATCAAGCACACGTAGAAGTTTTAGTTTACTTCGACTCACAAGCCATTCAAGATCTTCTAAGTTATTTATCCATCAACAATGAAGTAACATCCATTCTAATCAGTGAAAGTGAAAGATTTGATAAATTATTCCCGCTTCATTTTCCTAGAACCGATAAAAAATTAATGGTCAGACTCAACAATTATAAATTATTCGATAAATTCTCTAACACAAACGTTAGAAACGCAAAAACAGCTTATGAACTATTAGAAAAGCCTACATGGAACCATTTCCAGTAGGCTTTTTATTATGAAACGCAAAAAAGGAGGCATCGCTAAAAGCCTCCCTTTCTGCTTAGAATAATGGATTTAGATACTTTCAACAAGCATCCTCCATTATCTTAACACGTTTTAAATGAAATGAAACAAATTATTTTTGTTTTGCCAAAGTCTCCAACATATTTCGAGCCACACTATATTCATAATAAGGACCCAATTGATTGTTCGCGGCATATTTTGCCTCTTCCAAAGCTGTTCATGGCGCATACGAATGTTCAAACATCGACAACATCTATAAATCATTGCCACCATCACCATAATTCCAATGATAGAAACGTAAAAACAACTTATGAATTATCAGAAAAGTCTTCGCAGAATATTTCCAGTAGGCTCTATTTACTAATTCATGAAACAAAAACTTTTGCCAGCTTTTACTTCATTCAATAAAATATGATCGGCTTCTGGAATATGACCAATACGATTTCTTTGACCATCCACCTTCATATCTTTTAATACAATTTGTACTTCACCACGATAATGCGCCAAGTTATCATTCACAATGACTACATCTCCACGATGATAGTATTCTTCATCTATTTTTCTTTCCGGAATATTCTTTTTACCGTAGAACATTCTTGTCCAGCGAGAACGAATCATGTAGTATGGTGTTTCTCCACATTGGTGATATACACTATCAAAGACAATTTCTTTTTCCAAATCTGTGACACCATCATCTAAAACGACTTTAAATGGAACTCTCTCTACATTTCCATGAGGAAGCAGTTCTGCCAAGTAGTCTTGTCCAACTAGTTTTGGTATATTGACATAAGCTTGGTTCATCACTTGATCAATTGCTTTAAATTCTTCTTCACTCGCAAAAGCATTTCCGAAGATGATTTCATCCACATCACCTACCGCAATCCAATGACGAACCTGCAATTCAGCTGGAATCCAACGGTGATCTTCAACAGTTGGAAGTCCATCATGTACTGGCCATGGCCCATGTGTATTGTCTTCATTACTAGAAATAAAGACAGCACTAGGAATGCCCAAAGTTGCCAATTCTTTATTGACCGAACGAATACTTTCTAAATCGGATGCCGTATAGCGTTCTGGATAGAAATTGTGGCAAGTTGAGAAGTTCTTTGGATTTGCCCCATTTTCTAATGCCATACGAACAGCTTGAATCATACAACTTGATAATTCGATTGTGATGTTGTAAGGGTTGTTGATTAAAGTCACATCTCTTTGATCAAAATATGGTAGGTCCATACGAATGATGTCTATTCCCATTTCTTTAAAGATGGAGATGTCACTTTCGCTAGCACCCATTTTCTTAAAGAATGCGGTGTTACAGTCACCAGATACCTTCATTCCATGTTTATGTGCTAAATAACAAAAATTTTTAAAATAATCAAACACTTCTTCTTTTTTGCCCGGAACACTAAACATACTTGTAAAGATTTTTGTGAAACCATAACGACTTGCCATTGTTAAATAGTTTTCGATTTCCTCCATAGATTCTTGTTCTGGATATAAAGAAACGCCTAAAATTGGTTTTTTTACTGGTTTTGTTTCACCTAAAAGTCCCATTATTTTCTCCTTTTAAACTAATTTTGCATATGAATTATTTCTTCTTCAATCGTTGGATATGAAATAAGTGTTTCACCATCTAAATTCTCATTAAACATATTCACACCACTGATCTGATGATTATTGTATGTCGTATAATAGTAAATTCCATTTCTTAAGTCGCAACAAGACGTATAAATTGTATATTCATACTTTCCTGGTTCCACTTCACAAAGACCTTTTTGTTGCTTGACACTACCAATAATGTGGAAATATTGGCTTAAATCATTCTTATCACTCGTCGCATTGGCTCTTGTATAGGCAACACGCACAAATCTGGATCCACTCGATAAGTCTCCAGGAAGTCCCATAGCTCCAAAGCCACGTGAATAGGCAGTTAAATCCAATCCAAAGTTATTTACAGGCTGTTTGTTTGATAAATACATATAGTCATTCAAACGAAATAACTGCATAGGAAATGGCGGATTGTTTGTCAAAACATGCGTAGGATTATCATATACATGCATACCATCTTCCATACACTCCACGACAATGCTTTCATTTTCATCACTGATCATATAGTGTAATTCAGCTACTGGAAATTGTTCATTAAATGGTGTTGCACAAACATTTGTATTTTCTAATACGACTCTTGCCTCTTTGACACTTGCACATTGCGATAAGATCCAAGGAATAAATTCAAAGGCAGCCACATTGTTCTTGTCTTCTTGGACTTCATAAAACTTTGCATTCCCAACAAAGTTTAATCCAGCCATTCCCAAGCCTTTCTCATTCATGGCATCATAATACAATGGATACTCTTCAAATACATGGGCCATACCAATCAGAGCATAATGACTTTCATGTTTATCTAAATGTCTAAAATGAAAATCATAATTGCGCGGCGTAACAGCTACTTGTTCTCCATATGAAAATTCATAATCTAAATTCCTTCCAAAAAACTGATTAAAGCTTAATGCGGTACACATTAAAATCATCTCCTTCTACTTAGTAGCTTAACACAAACTACAAAAAGATTACACACATAATAATGTACAAATCAAAATATGTGTTCATTGCGTTAAGTACCAAAAAAATATATATTTTAAGTGTCATAAGAAATGCCTTATCTTATGATTAACCCTTTGGAAAATTATTCAACCCTATAAACTCAAGATACATTTTTATCTTAATAATTTTCCTCTCCCTAAAGCAATGTCAAGCCCGGACATTGCTTTTTATTTTACCTCAAAGAAAAAAGCCATAAGTTTCCCTATGACTTAAAACGCAAATACAATTCCTATCACTGCACTAGCTACAATAAACCAGATTGGATGTAATTTAGGTTTATACTTACTCAATGCCAACAATACGAATAGACAAATAAACTGCTTCCAATGAAATGTTGAGAAAGTATAATCACCAAATAAAGTTGTCACCAAAATATCAATGGTTGCCACGGCAATAAAAGCAACTACAGCAGGTTTTAATCCGGCAAAGATTTGTTGAACAAGTGTAGCCTCTTTAAATTTCTCTAAGAAATTGGCAATAATACAAATAATGATCAAACTTGGTAAAACCAGACCGAGTGTTACCACAATCGAACCTAATATGCCATATTGACTAAAACCTACATAGCTAGCCATATTGACACCCATTGGACCTGGTGTTGATTCACTAACCGCAATCATTGTGGATAGATCACTCATAGTATACCAGCCATAACGAACCCCAATCTCTCTTAAGAAAGGAATAGTCGCAAGGCCTCCTCCTACCGCAAATAGTCCGGTTTTAAAAAATTCTAAAAACATCAACAACAATTTAGGCATTCTTCTTTAACCATCCTATTCTAGAGAAAACAACACCCGCAATACCAGCACCAATCACAAGTAACACCGTAGAAACTTTAGTAAACATCGCAAAAATAAGGGCCACCGCAAAAATCAAGAAACCAATCTTATTCTTAATATTGCCTTTACCTAATTTTAATACCGCATTGATCATCAACATACATACAGCTACACGAATTCCATTTAGGGCATGTTGTACAATGGCTAAACTTGAAAAGTTTGTGATCAAACCTGCAATTATACTAATAATGATGATGGATGGAGTAACTACACCTAGAGTAGCTGCAATCGCTCCTGGAACTCCGGCTTGATAGTATCCAATAAAAGTGGATGTATTGACCGCAATAACACCGGGTGTACATTGACCAATCGCATAATAGTCCATGACTTCATCTTCTGTAGCCCAATGATATTTTTCAATAACTTCCTTTTGAATCATTGGCAACATGGCATATCCACCACCAAAAGTAAATAGACCCATCTTAAACCAAGAAACATATAATTGAATGAGTTTCTTCATTTTACTCTCCTTTTAATACAAATTTTTCAATGACTTCACAAACAGCACCTTCTTCACAAGTAGCCGTTGTGATATAGTCGCAATCCGGCTTGATACCTGGTGCTGCATTTTGTACACCCACACCTAAGCCAGCATCCTTAATCATGGATAAATCGTTATAGTTATCCCCAATCGCAATCGTATCCTGAATATCAATATGTAATAGATTGGCTAGTTTTTTTAGTCCAGCACCCTTATTTACACCCTTATGGTTAAATTCAATATAACGATTACTTGAATATGAAACATCCATATCATACGTAATATCCTTTAGATCACGATCAATGCTTTGAAGATACTCAAAATCGGTATTTGTATATAATACTTTTACAATTTCTTGCCCCTTTAAAAAATCAAGATTCTGATCAAATACCTCAATCATTTCTTGACGATTCTGCACATATCTTTTTTCATCTTCCGTTAAGTTATATGCATATACCGCATCACGCGTATATACATGAATGACTACATCATACTTTAATCCACGCTTATATAATTCTTCAGCTTTTTCAAAAGAAATACCTTCAAAATGTAAAAGTCGATTATCCTTATTTTCAGTGATAGCACCCCCATTATATGAAATCACATATTGGTTTGCTTCATCAAAAAGATCCAATTCCTTTAATGTACCCTGAACTGTGTTATAACCTCTTCCTGTAGCCAGTACAAATTTAACACCTAAATCTTTCAACTTCTTAATGGCCTCAATATCTCTAGAATCAATTGTTCGATCAGGTTTGATCAAAGTTTCATCTAAATCACACGCAATTAACTTATACATAAGTAAACACCCTCCCTTAGATATGGAAAAATTATAAACCATCCTTTTTCAAAAAAAAAGTAGCATTAAAGCTACTTATAATACAGAACCAATCACATGAACTACAAAAGCTAAAATCCATGCAAGTACACATTGCCATGCCACTACACCGACTGCCCATCTTGCACCTAGTTCTCGTTTAATAGATGCGATAGCCGCAACACATGGTGAATAAATCAAACAGAATACAAGTAACGAAGCAGCTGATAGTGTAGTTAATGCACTATGTACACCACCTACAAATAATACTTGTAGTGTAGAAACAACACTTTCCTTAGCCATAAACCCACTAATCAACGATGTCACAATACGCCAATCTTGAAGTCCTAATGGCGCAAATACAGGAGCAATCCATCCGGCAATCATTGCCAAAATACTTTGGCTTGAATCTTTGACCATATCGAATTGTAAATTAAAGCTTTGAAGGAACCATACAAGTACAGTTGCCACAAAAATAACCGTAAAGGCTTTTTGTAAGAAATCCTTCGCCTTTTCCCACAACAATTGACTCACATTCTTTAATCCAGGCAAACGATAGTTTGGAAGTTCCATCACAAATGGAACAGCTTCTCCTTTAAATAAAGTGTTTTTAAATAAAAACGCGATTAAAACACCTACGACAATGCCCAAAACATAAAGTCCTGTCATAACTAGGCCGCCTTGTTTTGGAAAGAATGCATTCACAAAGAAGGCATAAATAGGTAATTTTGCGGTACAAGACATAAATGGCGTCAATAAAATCGTCATCTTACGATCTCTTTCGCTTGGTAAAGTACGTGTCGACATAACGGCTGGTACCGTACAACCAAAACCAATCAATAAAGGAACGATACTTCTTCCTGACAGTCCAATCTTTCTTAATAGTTTATCCATAAAGAAGGCTACACGCGCAATATATCCACTATCTTCCATCATAGATAAAAAGAAGAATAGTGTCACAATGATTGGTAAGAAAGATAAGACAGAACCTACACCCGCAAAGATACCATCAATCACCAAACTATGTACAGCATAGCTTACGTGAGCACTTGTCATCCATGCATCCACTACTTGTGTGATCCAATCAATACCTAGTTCTAACAATCCTTGAAGCCATGCACCAACCACATTAAATGTTAGATAGAATACAAGCAGCATTATTCCAATAAACATAGGAATTGCAGTATATTTACCCGTTAAAATACGGTCAATTTTTTCACTTCGAACACGCTCTTTACTTTCTTTAGGTTTTACTACGGTTTGTTCACAAACCTTTTCAATAAAGGAAAAACGCATATCGGCAATGGCCGCACTATGATCGAGTCCACGCTCTTTTTCCATTTGAAGCACAATGTGCTCAATCATTTCTTTTTCGTTATCATCTAAATCCAAACGATCAAGAATCAAATTATCGCCTTCAATAATTTTACTAGCCGCAAAACGCAAAGGAATATCTACCTTTTTGGCATGATCTTCAATCAAATGACAGATGGAATGTATACAACGGTGAACGGCTCCACCGAAATCATCTTCCCCACAAAAATCTAAACGGCCTGGTCTTTCCTGATATTTCGCAATATGAATCGCATGTTCAATCAATTCATCAACACCTTGGTTTTTAGCTGCAGAAATAGGTATAACTGGTACACCAAGCATAGCCTCCATACCATTGATATCAATCGAACCTTGATTGTTGGCCACTTCATCCATCATATTAAGTGCAACAACCATCGGAATATTCATTTCTAAAAGTTGCATAGTCAAATATAGATTTCGCTCAATATTTGTGGCATCTACAATATTAATGATAGCCTTAGGCTTATCATTTAACACAAAATTACGTGATACAATTTCTTCACTCGTATAAGGTGACATCGAATAAATACCCGGTAAATCTGTCACCATTGTATTTGGATACCCTTTGATTGGACCATCCTTTCGATCGACGGTTACACCCGGAAAATTTCCTACATGTTGATTCGATCCCGTTAATTGATTAAACAAAGTGGTTTTTCCACAGTTTTGATTTCCTACCAAGGCATATGTTAAACAAGTTCCTTCTGGCAAAGGATGTTCATCTGCCTTTACATGATATTTACCATCTTCACCTAAACCAGGGTGAACGGTGTTATTTATATTTTCTGCACTCTCATGCTTTCTTGTTCTCTCATCAATTAATTCAACCAATATTTTTTCAGCTTCATCTAAACGAAGCGATAATTCATAACCATGAATCTGCAATTCCATTGGATCACCCATAGGCGCAAACTTTACAACTGTAACCTCAGCTCCAGGTATAACTCCCATATCTAGAAAGTGTTGTCTTAATGCACCCGTTCCTCCAACGGCCTTTATCAATGCACTCTGTCCTATTTTTAACTCTTTTAACGTCATGCATATCCCTCCCTAATCAGTCTAATTATATCCACATTATTTGTGTAGTCAATTATCGTATATCATATTTTTTAACTATTCGTTGACAGAATACTTCCACTTGTTTACAATTGAACTGTTCACAAGTAAACATTAGGAGGGCATATGTTGACTATAGAAGAATTTTTACGTTTATCCAATCGATTGCGTGAATATTACGGCAAACAAATCAAAGATCGATTTTCAGAATACACTTTTTCCCCAAATGAAATTTCGATTTTGATTTTACTACAAAACAACACATCCATTACAACAAGCACACAGCTTCGTGTTGTACTCGGTGTTTCAAAAGCTTTGGTTTCTCGAAGTGTAACAAGTTTGGAACAAAAGGGATTGATCACAATGAAGAAAGTTTCAGAAAATAGAAGGATTTCTTATATTGAATTAACAGAAGAAGCGATTCCTATATTAGAAAAAATCTCTATTGAGATTGATAAAATCAATCAAGTTTTATTCAAGGATATTCCCACAAAAGATATTCAATGTATGATTGATACAATGAATAAAATGAATGAAAAAATAGAAGGAGCAAATTAAAATGAAATTTACAACAGCGTCCGAAGTGGATTTAGGACATGAAAAAGTTGGTAAGTTACTCTTTATGTTGGCGATTCCTGCCATCTTAAGTCAAATTGTTAACTTACTCTATAATGTAGTTGACCGCATGTACATTGGTCACATTCAAGATGTAGGGGCCATCGCCCTAACAGGCGTAGGCGTTTGTTTACCAATTATTATGATTGTATCCGCCTTTGCGTGTTTAGTCGGTATGGGAGGCGCTCCAAGAGCTAGTATTTATATGGGTAAACAAGATAATCCTACTGCTGAAAAAATCATGGGTAACTGTTTTATCGCATTGATTATGATTTCATTAACTCTAACTGTATGTTTATTAGCTTTTCAAACACCATTACTACAATTATTCCAGGCAAGTTCAAAAACAATTGTATATGCCAAACAATATATGGGTATTTATGCCTTAGGAACCATTTTTGTCCAAATGACACTCGGAATGAATGCCTTTATTTCTTGTCAGGGATTCTCTAAAACAAGTATGATGACCGTTTTAATTGGAGCTATCTTAAACATTATTTTAGACCCTATCTTTATCTTTGGATTCAATATGGGCGTAAAAGGGGCTGCACTAGCTACCATTATTTCGCAAGCTATCAGTGCAATCTGGGTCATTCATTTCTTGAGTGGTAAACAGACGGTTCTTAAGTTAAAAAAAGAAAATTTTAAAATCGTACCAAGCCTATTATTTCCTAGTTTAGCTTTAGGTATCGCACCTTTTGTGATGCAGTCAACAGAAAGCTTGATTTCTTTATGTTTCAATATGCAACTCTCTAAATTTGGTGGGGACGTTGCGATTGGAAGTATGACCATTCTAACGAGTGTTATGCAGTTTGCGATGATGCCAATACAAGGATTAACGCAAGGTGGACAACCCATCATCAGTTACAACTTTGGTGCTAAAAATGGCCAACGCGTTAAAAAAGGCTTTTTACTTCAAACACTATGTTGTTTCACATACGCAAGTATCATCTGGATTCTAGTGGAATTATTCCCTCAAGTATTTATTTCTATCTTCACAAATGATCCAGAATTAATGGCAATGGCAAGCTGGGCCATTCGTATCTATATGGCATGCGTATTATTGATGGGACTTCAGATTTCTTGCCAACAAACCTTCATTGCGTTTGGAAATGCCAAGATTTCCGTTTTCTTAGCTATCTTTAGAAAGATCATTGTCTTAATTCCATTGATTTTTATCTTACCAAACATCTTATCCGATCATATCTTTGCGGTATTTGTTGCAGAACCTATCGCAGACTTTATTGCGGTAAGCACAACGGTAACGTTATTTATTAAAAACTTTAAAAAGACATTAGCACAAATGAGTTATGAACAATCATAACTCATTTTTTAGTATATTCAATAATTCTTCTTTCCTATTCTTTTCCGGATGATAAAAAGCGTATTTTAAACACATATTCAAAGCTTCTTGAATCTGTTTTCCTCTGAAATTTGTCGCATCTATAATATCCTTTCCATTCAACGCAAGTTGGGATATACACATACAGCGATTTCTATTTTGGATGTAATACGCATGGAAAAGTTCTACATCTTTAGCTGATTTTTGTCCCAATTCAGAATGGGCCATCGCATCACAATAGCGAATTTGAAGTAAGTTCAACAAGTGTTCTTCATCCAAATGATATGTAACACGATACTTATAAATACAATCTAAATCACAGGTAAATTTATCGTCATGATGTAAGACATAGAATGGAATCCACTTTCTTTGTTCATTTGTAAGTTTAAAGCGTCGACAAAGCTCTTTAGACAATTCACTTCCTACCTTCGCATGATGCTTAAAATGATCCTTTCCATTCGAATCGGTTGTCTTTACTTGTACTTTACCCAAGTCATGAAATAATAGTGCAAAGGCCAAAGTTTCATCATATGGTTTTAAATAGCACATCGCATCTAAAGTATGATGCAAAACATCCGTATAGTGATAGATTGAGTTTTGACTACACATCAATGCCAAATCCAACTCATTAAATACTGGTTTTAAAAGAAGTGTCATATCGGCCAATACTTGTGGATTTGTTTCCATGATTTCTTTTAATTCATGCACAATTCTTTCTATAGATACATATTGAATCAAAGATGCATTTGTATCGATGGATGTTTTTACTGTTTCATCCATCGAAAAGCCTAGTTTTGCACAAAAACGATAGGCACGAAGCATTCTTAAGGCATCTTCATTAAATCTTCGATCTGGATTACCCACACATCGAATGACTTTCGCTTTAAGATCAAATTGTCCTTTATACGGATCAATCAAGCCACGACTTGGATGATAGGCCATCGCATTCACAGTAAAATCACGTCTTGATAAATCTTCTTCAATTGTAGAAACATATTTCACACTATCTGGATGACGATGATCCTTGTATTCACTCTCTAAACGAAAGGTTGTGATTTCAACGGGTGAATTCGATAAAACCGTTACCGTTCCATGTTTGAATCCCGTTCCGATACTTCGATCAAATAGATTTAATATCACTTCAGGTTTGGCGCTTGTACAAATATCATAATCATGGATTGGTCGATCTAGTAAATAGTCACGTACACATCCACCTACCACATACGCTTCATATCCAATATCATTTATTTTTTGAATGATTTCTAATATATATTCAGGTAATTTCATACTTCTATTATATAAGAAAAAGGTGCTTAATTGCACCTTAATTACTTTGTAACCTTTACATATGTTGGAATTGTATCCACCATAATTTTCTTGGCAAGTTCCATACTTCCAAACATGAATTCAAAACCTTTTCCATAACTTACAGGCGTACAGAAGTTTCCTAAATCTTGAATTGTTTGTTTATCATCATTAATCATATCCACAACTAAGAACCAGTGGCTAGGCTGATCCTTCACAATTCTTTCTTTCAAATAAATAGAAAGAATGTCTGGATGAGAGTCACCAAATTCACAGATAGCTCTTTGAAGTTCTGTTACACTTGAAATAGGATCACGAAGCTTTAAACTATCACCTTTATGAATTGGATTTTCACTCACTTGTGAACCGCGATTTTTATCAAGTTCAACCAATAAGTTGCAGTCTAATAAAACATTTGCTCCAAATGGATCGATCACAATGCCATGAATCTGATTTAATGCCATCTTCACAAATGGCATATATTGATTATATGTCATAACCAAGGAATGGATTTCACTATCTTGATCCCATTTTTTCAATTGATCCATACTTGAGAAGACGGGAAAGAAACTATCTCCCTTATCATTTTGAATCAAAGACAATTGGAATTGTGTATTTGGTTCAAAGACTAAGACTCCCTTTTCATTGCGAGAAGGATCTTTATCCCATTGTGCTGGAATTAGAAAATTAGTCGAAATAAACGCATCCAACAAATTTCTAAATGCTGAATCTGTTTTTTCTCTATTGAATACAATTAATGTTTCTTGTAGTTTTTCATTTTTAAATTCATTTACCATATTTATTCCCCTGAAATTGTACACTCAACAAAAGCGATACTTGGACTTACAACCTGGTGATAACTCCAATCTAAATCGTTACCCACACTAATTACGTGTTTCATCATATTTAAGAAATTATTTGCGACGGTAACCAAGGTAACATTCTTATCTCTTTTACCATCCTTTACCCAGAAGCCTGAGCATTGTAGTGAGAAGTTTGTAGAAACAAAATCAAGTCCAGCATGAAGTCCAGCTAAATTCTGTACGACAAAGCCATCCTTAATTTTTGTACATAAATCCTCAAAACTATCATTTCCAGGTACGATGTAACAATTCATTGGCTGTACACTTACGCTAGATGCATAGCCCGATTTAAAGCCATTTCCTGTACTCTTTGTATGCATTCGATTGGCACTTCTTGTGTCATGAAGCATCATAACATATTTTCCGTGATCCACCAAAGTTTTTGAAGAAGTTGGACACCCCTCATCATCAAAATTGGCAATACTTAAACAATCCGTATTCTTTGGATTATCAATAATTGTGATTTGTTCAGAGAAAATTTGTTCGTTAAACTTATCTTTTAAAGGTGAAATTCCCTTATACATTAATTCCCCATTAAATAAACCAGTAAAGGCAGCAAATAAAGATGTCATCGCATCCTTTTCAAAGATGACTGGACATGTACAGCTTGGAATTGGTGTGGCCTTTAATTTATTTAAAGCCTTATCGCAAACACGAGAAACGAATGAATCTAAATCATATTGATCAAAGTCATATACAACTTCAACTAAACTTGCATCCTTGACTTCTTCCTCTTCTTTAACGACAACACTGGCAACAATGTACTGCATTTCATCAGCATCTTGTACATCCATGCCTAAGCTATTCACAATACTGCGACTTCCACTGCCTTGGCTATAGCCTAAATATCCAACTTGAATGACACGTGGATCATAGGCTAGAATCTTAGCTTCTAAGCTTTGAAGAATATCCTTCACATATTCTGTACTAGCCATATTCCAAGTCACATCTTTTTTTGCGTACTCAATTGGTTCTGGTTTTCTTAACGAATCGGTTTCTTCATTTGAAATAATATGTGCTTGTTCAATCAATGATTTTAGAACAGTTTCACACATAGAATCATCTATTTCTTCCAATGCCATATTGGCCATTTTTCCATCTACAATTCCACGAATACTTGTACCTGTCACTTTACTGGATACTAAAGTGTCCATTTGTCCTTGAAACCAAGTCATTTCTTTTTCAACCGTTGTAGATTGATAGATTTCAAATTCCTGAATACCTAGGCCAAGTGCTTTTTCAATCCATACTTGTTTATTCATTGGCCGTACCTCCTACTGTAATTTGTGAAACACGAATGGCAGGTTGACCTACATCTGTAGGAATCGAACCAGAACTAGCGCCACACATACCTTGTCCACGCTCTAAGTTTTTACCAACGCGATCAATATTAAATAGGATATCTGCACCATTACCAATTAAAGAAGCCCCTTTTACTGGATAGGAAATCTTGCCATCTTCAATTAAATAACCTTCTAATACGGCAAAGTTAAATTCTCCGGTTTGTGGATTTACACTTCCACCACCCATTTTCTTTGCGTATAGTCCTCGCTTGATTCCTTCAAACATTTCGTCAAAATCATCATTTCCAGCCGCAATATATGTATTTGTCATACGCGAAGTTGTTTCAAATTTATAAGACTGACGACGCGAACTTGAAGTCGATTCAAGACCCATCCTTCGACCATTCAAGCGGTCTATCATATAACTCTTTAAAATACCATTCTCAATTAATACACGTTTTTGTTGGAGATTTCCCTCATCATCTACGTTTTGTGAGCCCCACGCATTTGGAATTGTGCCATCATCAATAGCTGTAACTTTATCACTTGCGACTTTTTGACCTAATTTATTACAGAATACACTCTGATTTTTACTGACTGAACTTGCTTCTAGGGCATGTCCACAAGCTTCATGGAAAATAACACCGCCAAAGCCATTATCAATAATGACTGGCATTTTTCCCGATGGACAATCTTTTGCCTCTAATAATACTAATGCGATACGACTTGCTTCTTGTCCAATAGATTCTGGAGTTCTTTCTTCAAAGAATTCTAAGCCTTTACTTGCACCTGGTGCTTCATAGCCAGATTGTAAGTTTTGGCCATCCTGGGCAAAAGAGGATACAGACATACGACAACGAATTCTTGTATCATGTACAAGTCTTCCTTCACTATTTGAAATCTGTACATTTTGGCATACACTTGCCAACCCTACAGATACTTTTTGAATTTTATCTGAATATGCCTTTGCGGCATCATTCGCACGTACCATTAAGGCAACTTTAGATTCTAATGAAGCTTCTACAGGATTTTCTTTGATTGGATGAAGATTTTCATGAGTTTCTTCAACCAAAGAGATCGATACAGATTTAGATTCTATGCCAAAACCTCCACGCAAATCATCCACTAAGGCATTTAATGATTCTTCACTTGTTTCATTTGTGTATCCATATACAGATTGCACACCTTTATATAGACGAATTCCAATGCCAGCACGAATCAATACGTTTGTATCTTCTAATTTTCCATTTAACATGGATAAAGATTCCGTTGTTCCTTCTTCTTCAAAGATTTCGGCAAAATCACAAGAAGAAGCCATACAACGCTCTAATAATTTTTCTAATTGTTCCTTCTTTAACATACTTATCCCTCAATGCAATCTACAAATCGTTTTGTGATTAATTGAGGACGAGTAATAATAGATCCTACTACAACACTAAAACAGCCAAGTTCTAATACACGGCGTGCTTTTTCTGGTGTATCAATATTTCCTTCAGCAATCATTGGTACGTTTGATTGTTCTAAATATTTACGCATTAACTCAAAATCATTTGTTTCAACTTTGTCGCCCTTACTCTCTTCTGTATATCCAACTAATGTTGTTCCTACAAAATCAAAGCCTAATTGAGCGGCATGAAGACACTCTTCTAATGTAGAGCAGTCTGCCATTAATTTTTGTTCTGGATACTTAGCACGAATATCAGCATACAATTCATCTAAAGTTCTTCCATCTGGACGAACACGACAAGTTGCATCTAAGGCAACGATTTCTGGATGTGCCCCTTCAATCAATTCATCGATTTCTTTCATTGTAGGTGTAATAAATACTGGACAGTCCCCATATACTCGTTTAATAATTCCAATAACTGGTAAATCAACTTCTTTTTGAATTTCATTAATATCCTCTACAGTATTAGCACGAATACCTTTAGCGCCACCCCATTTAGCCGCTCTAGCCATACGTCCCATAATAAAAGATGAATGTAAAGGTTCATCTGGAAGCGCCTGACAAGATACGATTAAGTGTCCTTTTACTGATTCAATGTTACTCATGATTTAAATCTCCTTCTTCTTACTTAATATATAGGTAATTATACTACGTATATAAGTGTAAAAACACGAAATTAAAAAAAATTAAAAAAATTTTAAAAAAGTGCTTGCAATCATTTTAAAGTGATGGTATATTTAATGGGCACTGAGCGAGACACAAAAGCTCAGTTGAAATAAATGCGCCCATAGCTCAACTGGATAGAGCGTTTGACTACGGATCAAAAGGTTGTGGGTTCGATTCCTGCTGGGCGCGCCATTTATTTTTTTTCTAAAAATATCGGGATGTAGCACAGCTTGGTAGTGCACTTGATTTGGGATCAAGGGGTCGCAGGTTCAAATCCTGTCATCCCGACCATTATTTTATTTAATTCGGCTGGGTAGCTTAGTTGGCTAGAGCATCCGGTTCATACCCGGAAGGTCGTGAGTTCGAGTCTCACTCCAGCCACCAACGAGTTTAACTTGGACCCTTAGCTCAGTTGGTCAGAGCATCCGGCTCATAACCGGACGGTCCCGGGTTCGAATCCCTGAGGATCCACCAAAAAGATAGAGCAATATAGATACAGTCTATATTGCTTTTTTCTTTCCCCATTGTTATGCGGTTTGTAAGGAGTTTGAATGATAAAAGGCTTTATAAATATGTATAACAGATTAGTAAATAATGTAGAAATTATACTCACACCGATAGTAACTCAACTTACAGAGCTAAGAAACCAGAAGCTGAGAAGTACAGGTTTGATTGAAAATATAAATAAAGAAATAGCAGAAATTTCAGAGCAGATTCTGATGTATCGAGAGATGAACTCTCAGGGGTACATAGAATCTGCTTTATATTATGAAAAGAATAATGAAGCAAACACTAAAATCATGATGCTGAAAAAAGATAAAAAGCTTCTGATGGGAAATGATGAATGCGATAAGGTTATCAAAAAGACAGAATTGTTAATCAACTTAATCAAATCCGCAGGAGCAATCGGGGAAATGGATGAGGGATTATTCAAGAAAATAGTAAAGAAAATATCGATAGGCGAAAACCGAAATATAACATACGAGCTTATAAACGGATTAAAGCTGAGTGTAGAATACCAGGAGGTGTAGTAATATGGCAAACAGGTACATACCGTTCGGATACGAAATTATAGATGGTCTCATAAAGATAGTTGAGCGAGAAGCTGAAGTGGTCCGAAATGTGTATGCACTATACATACAAGGGCTATCCCTTATCGAAATAGCAAATAGGTTAAATATGCTAACAATATCCTATGCAAATGACGGAAGAGCTTGGGACAAGCACATCGTAAAGAGAATGCTTGAAAATCCAAAGTATAAAGGAGATAAAGGTTATCCTACCATCATATCAGAGGAAAGTGCAAGACTTGCTGCAGAATGTAAGGAAAGAAAGAGTTATAAAATACAGGAAGATGATAAGCAACGGCTTGATGCATATAGGGAAAAACTATCGTGCGGAATATGCGGTAAAAGAATGATAAGACTGCATAAGGGTTCTGGAGATAAAAAGGTAACATACAACTCATTTTTACGCAAAAAATATTATGGTATGGTTATAAAAAATGAGCAATTATTAAATTTGTCAAGAGACTATTTGTTCAGATATTCTGAATTGTCCGACAATAAAAAATTGCTTGTTGATGTTGCATGGACGTTGAGTTCGGGAGAGGCTAACGCTAAATTTACCATAAAGAATATAGGAGAAGAGGTTCAAGGAAAAGTCATTTTAGCCGGTTATGACAATAATAATAAATTAATTGCAGCAAATAGTTTTGATATTTCTATATTGAATATCAATAGAGGTGAATATAATTTCGAACTGAATTTTGAAAATAAGCCGGTTGCATTTAAAGCATTTTTATGGGATAACACTTCGCAGATGGTTCCTTTATCATGCGTGCATAAGTATTAAAAACAGAAACAATCATGTATGCCAAATGCAAAGAAAGAAGTATTTCTTAAATTTGCTGAAAATGATAAAAGAACCTCTGTTAAAGAGTGATAACACTTGTGATTTGTGAGAAAAATATTGATTGGTAATAAAAGGGCTGTAGCAAAATAAAAGTCTTAAAAGAGAAAAATGAGGACGATTGCAAATTGCAATGATGTGACCCCAAAAAGTCTAACTTTTTGGGGTCACATCAAACATTTATTATACAGTCCGTTTTTTTAATGGAGGTACATGCCGCCGTTCATGCATTGAGATTACTTTTCGTTATTGTTTTTTTCACGGGTTATTTTATAAGAAAGAGTCATAAGGCTGTCGGTCAGATGTACATTTTCCACTGCAACGCTGTTTTTTGTTTTTAACTCTGCATAAGAAAAATTCCATATACCCTTAATACCGCAAGCTGCAAGCTTATCTGCAATCTCCTGCACAACATTTTTAGGCACGGCAAGGATTGCAATATCGATTTTGTGAGCGCGGATGTATTCCTCCATGCAGTCCTC
>OJNH01001392.1_pt1 | contig 19014 bp, 20 predicted proteins | sample 1597361 | NCBI WGS metagenome assembly OJNH01 (sample SAMEA2452136, study PRJEB22498) | human gut metagenome | biome: human feces; feature: human gut; material: feces | place: Australia | collected 2012
TCCTCTTTAGAATCGCAAAGCTATACGGATACCCCCATTAAATTTCTACTGCCCCGTTTCAGCGATAGAATCACGCTGGAAGTATAGCAGCAAGCGACGGGTCTTATCGGACTGCATGCCATCTTCAGCCAACAATAACCCCTCACACAGTATACTGCGAGGCTTCTTTTCCGGAGTACCGGTTATAAGTATGGTATAAACCCGTTCCTTCCCATAGCAGCCAGTCAAATCCGACCGACAGTCAGCAAAGAAACGGAAAAATCCCCAAACAGACAGGAACAAGGCAATCAGCAAGCCATAAACCCTCACTGACAAAAGTCCATTTCCCCGTTTGTTGTTGAACAGGACTACAATAAGGACAAAAAGCCCCAACAATAACAGACCGGACATACAGACCAACCTGTCGGTTGTCCATGTCTCATAATTCATCCGCCACTTGTCAGCAATCAGAATACCGATAACCAGCGGACAAAGGACTCTTATAAAGGGAACTTTTTGGAGTAACTCTGACAATATAAATAATTATAAGGACTTTAACATTTGAATGGCAGCTAAAGGATCCGGTGCATTAAAGACCGCACTTCCGGCAACCAGCACATCCGTACCTGCCTGTCGCAACAAGGCACCGGTCTGCTCATTTACTCCACCGTCAACTTCAATAAGAGCATGTGCCCCACGTGACGTAATCATCGAGCGTAACTGTCTGACCTTCTCAAGAGTATGTTCAATGAATTTTTGACCGCCAAAGCCCGGATTCACCGACATCAGCATGACAATATCCAATTCGTCAATAATATCCGAAAGCAAGGAAACCGGTGTGGCCGGATTCAAAGTCACCCCTGCCTTCATACCTTCATCATGTATCTGCTGTATGACCCTATGCAAATGGGGGCAGGCTTCATAATGCACATTCATGGACATTGCTCCCAAGGCCTTGACTTCCTTTATAAATTTTTCGGGCTGTACAATCATCAAATGCACATCCAACGGCTTTTTACACAACTTGGCCACATACTTCAGTACAGGAAATCCGAACGAAATATTGGGTACAAAAACACCGTCCATAATATCGATATGCAACCAGTCGCATTCGCTCCGGTTGATCATTTCCATTTCCCCTTTTAAATCTCCGAAATCTGCCGAAAGTAGAGAAGGAGCAACCATCTTTTCCATAGCAAGCATAATTATTCGTTACAAACACAAATATAACGAATATATACAACACCGACAAGAAATACTTATTTTTTATTTTAACATCATACGGGCAAACTCTCCATCAGCTGTCTCAAGCTCGCGATAATTGCGGGCAAACAGTCTGAGAAAAGCTATGGTTTTACGTGAAGGTCGGGGTACGTTGTTCTGTAGACGTATATCCATAAGCAATAAGATTTTAGTTACTTTATAAACGTACTAAAATCTATTTTATTACAGTAAAAGAGTGTTTTAATCTTTTTTTTATATTTCTACCGTACTTTTTCAGGATATGGCCAAACTGACATTGTGTTTTGTCGCCATTCTACGAAGGTTCAACAAGGCATACCGCATGCGCCCCAACGCTGTATTGATACTTACGCCTGTGATATCTGCTATTTCCTTAAAGGACAAATCCTGATAATAACGCATATAAACCACTTCCTTTTGGGCTGCAGGCAAATGTTTCACCAACAAGCGGACATCAGACAAAACCTGATCCTGTACTATTGAAGTTTCTACGTCAGCTTCTGACAAACTGACATTGTTGAAAACATCAAATTCCATATCTTCACTGGAAACATTGTTTTCGCTTTTATTCTGTCGGAAATAATCTATAACAAGATTATGAGCGATTCGAGTAAGCCATGCCTGAAATTTACCATTTTCCGTATAACGCCCCTGCTGTATCGTGACGATCGCTTTCATAAAGGTTTCCTGAAAAATATCTTCCGCTATATCCTCATCATGCAACAAAAACATGATATACGAAAATATTTTCTGCTCACAACGATCCAATAACACATCAAAAGCCGCATTATTACCTTCGGCATAAAGTCTCACCAATATTTCATCAGCTAACTTTTGTAAACTCTCCATAACGATTCAATTTATTAAGTAAGAGTGTTCCGATAGGCAATAGGGTTTTAGTTAATAATTTTGTTTTGCAAATAAAAAGAATATTTAGCAAAAAAACAAATTTTCCGAGTTTTTTTTGCTTTTTTGATTATCTTCAAAATGCCGGACCATATATCTCTGATTCATCTTCCGCCAATTCAAAACTACATGATTATCAGATAGTCCGTACAAGATTCTCATTAGTGGAAACCGCCAGCAATCCACAAATCCGGAATAACGATTCTGGCATCTGGCACAAAAAAACGGGATGTAAATGATCATCAACAATGCTCATTTACATCCCGCAATCAATCTCCGGATAATTCGGAATTATTACGCCCGGTCACTGATATTTTCTCCCTCAGTAGGTGCCAAGGCTTCGTCGAACTCAGTCACACCTGCCTTAATCAGAATATTATACCAACTGATCAGTTTCTTAATATCTGTAGGATAAACGCGATCACGATCATAATTCGGAAGGATTTCTGCAAAATAAGCAGCCAACTCCTGATTGGAAGCCTTTTTATAATCAAAAGATGAAACCTCACCGTTTTCTTTCTGCTTTACAGAATTCAACACCTTACGAAGAGGTACTTCACCATCTTCTGCATACATGGCAATATCAGCCAAAGAAATAACCTTATCAGCAGCAAATGCCGGCATTCTTTTTTTTGCGTCGTCCAATGTTTCTACAATCAGACTTCTATTTCCACGGGAAACCAGACGATAAAGCCCCGGTTTGCCAGAAATAGCTAAAATAGTTTCTAACATATTCAATTTTTTTACGATTTGTTCTTAATAATTTCGTGCAAAGATAATTGTTCACATGGTTTTCTTCAAAATCTTATGACTAAAAAAACTTAATAGATTCTGAGTTCATGCTATTCCACCCCAATACGGTTCAGGAAATCATGCAACTGGGACTGCACAGACTGACAACCGTCATTATTCAGAACAAAATCTGCTTTAGCACAACGTTCTTCTTCAGAAATCTGAGCATTTATTCTTGCCTGTGCCTGTTCCAACGAACAGCTGTCCCGGTCTATAATCCTTTCCAAGCGGACTGACAAAGGCGCTGTAACCGTGATGGCATAATCAACCAAACAGTCAAATCCTGATTCATACAAAATGGCACACTCCATAGCCACACACCTTACAGAGGACCGACGGACCCACTCTTCAAAAGCCTGACGCACGACCGGATGCACAATATGATTAACCGCCTTGGCATGAGCCGGATCGGAAAAAAGAAAACTGGCAACCAACTGTTTATTCAACTTCCCTTCATTGTCATACGCCTGACATCCCAAAAGAGCAATCATGGCATTACGGATCTCCGGACTCTTATTCATCAACTCACGGGCCACCGTATCGGTATAGAATACAGGTATACCCATCTTTTCGAGATACCGCGAAACAAAGGTTTTTCCGCTACCTATTCCACCGGTAACTCCGATCTTTATTATTTTATCATTCATCTGTCAGCTGTTCAATCAAATAATCAACCTCCTGCGGCTCTATTTTTACATTAGAAACACCTACGGGTTTCGACTTCAAACGCAAATGCACTTTGGAGTTTTTATTGTTCATCAATTCTTCATAAGACACGGCAAGAACAAAATCATCAGCAGTAATCTGCTTGAAGCGGCTCATCCCGACCCTGAAACTCACCTTTACTTTTGACGGAAAGGTTCTCAGATCCTTACTTGCCGGAAAGTTCACACCTACCACAGGTACCTCCACTGTCTTTTCCGTATATAAATCTACCCCCAAAGACACATCTATCTGAGACGGCACAAACTTTGCACCGCGAACCATACTCAGGCGTTTCACAAATTGAGTATCTGCAGAAAGAGACGAAACATCCACACGCATGGTATAAGCAGTCGTAATGGTATCCAGTATATCCAATGGAGCAAAAACGACAACAGAATCAGGTTTGCAATTTATATCCTTCAAATAATACTCCGGGGAAGTTTCAACCTTACCTACCAACCTGACAGGCACCTTTTTTCTTGCCCCTCTATTGAAATAGTACTCCAACGTATCCGGCTTGATCTGCACTATTTTTGTCGAGCTCAAAAATCTGTTCTGTATGGTCTTCAATATTTCCTGAGCGGGAACGATCACACGCCCGGAAGAAATACCCTTATCGTAACTTTTATAATCCAATATAACCGGTTGGACATCTTTCCCGTAGACATAGCGAAGCAATACTGTTCCCTTGTCACGCACCATTATCTTTGCCTCGGTTGGAAGATCAGAAGTAATGACTATGTTCGAAGGTACATTTTCCAATTTCAATGGAAAATGGAGTTCCAGATCAAACGTTTCGTTTAAAGTCTGCAACAGCCAGAAAGAAGCCGAAACCAGGAAAAAAAACAAAAAAATCAAGAGTTCTCTGTTTTTTTGTCCAAACAAAGCTCTCTTGACTTTAATAAAATATCTTTTATACTTGAGCGTATCCATTATTATTTACCAGTACCTTCCACAGGTGCACCGGCATAAACAGAATTCTTAGATATCTTGATTTTCACTCCTGAAGCTATTTCCACCATCAATGTATTGTCGGCATCATTAACTTCCTTTACCTTACCGTAGATTCCTCCTGCGGTAACGATATCCTGTCCGGGAGTAATGCTGTTACGGAAGTTCTGGATTTCCTTCTGCTTTTTGTTCTGAGGGCGTATCATAAAGAAATACATGATCGCAAAAATGGCAATCATCATAAAGATCATAGACATGCCACTACCCTGCTGCTGCAATAATACTGTCAGTACATTCATTTTTCAATCGGTTTTATTTATTAATTACTTTTTGATTATCTTCTTCTCCGCAATAAGCTTCTTTGAAATAGAGTCCAACAAGCCATTGACATACGATCCGCTTCTTGGCGTACTGTACATCTTGGCAATATCAACATACTCATTAAGTGACACGCTAAGAGGAATATTGGGGAAGGTCTGGATTTCGGCCAATGCGATCTGCATTATCACCAGATCCATCAGAGCAATACGGTTAAACTCCCAATTCTTGGTATTGTCACTAATCAGCTTGCGATAATAATCAGCATTCAACAAGGTGTTGCGGAACAGACGATGCGCGAACTCACGATCCTCTTCATCCTTAAATTCCGGCAACAACTCCTGATCCGCTCCTTTGGACTCATCAAAACGCTTGATGGTTTTCAGAACGAATGTATCAACAATATATTTATCGTCATTCCAATAAAGACTCATGTCCTCCAACAGACTTTCCAGACGCTCGTTATTGCAAATGATATTTTTATATATTTTCCGCCATAATTCGCGATCCTGTGAATAAGAGGATGTAGGATCAGCCATATATTCCTTATAATAATCCGTTTCAATGATTTGATTATACAAAGAACGCACGAATTCCTCTTCATTGCTCCAGTTCCGTTTTTGACTCTCCTGGAATTCGAGCAATTGTTTATTGACTTCCAGCTGCGTGATAAAGCGGTTTTCAATAAACTTGGTATTGGGCTGCTCACCTTCATGAATACGGTTATAACGGTTTTGCGCCGTTTCAACGCTACGTATGGCAATACGATTAATATCAACCATTAACAACAACAAATAATTGTATAGATCATATGCCTTCGCCAGACTAAAAAAAAGTTCTTTCTCAGCCGTATCGATATTCTTACCCCCGTTCTGGTAATAAGCATACGTAATCTGAACAATTTTCAAACGAATGATTTCTCTGTTAATCATGACTAGTAAAGAAGTATAATAAGTATGCAAAATTAAATATTTTATATCGAAAAAATGCATATTTTCCTCTTTTTTTTTGGAAGTTTTAAAAAATATCAGCAATTTTGAGGCGTATTTCTTATTTTATAATGGTATGAACGAGCAAAAGAAAAATATTGAGGCAGATAAAGAGATCGTTTTCTCAAAGACCATCAAGGCCGGAAAACGTATCTATTATGTAGATGTGAAGAAGAATCGCAAAGACGAAATGTTTCTGGCTATCACTGAAAGCAAAAAAGTAGTGTCTGGCGACCAGGACTCTCCAAGCATTAATTTCGAGAAACACAAGATATTCCTCTATCAGGAAGACTTCGAAAACTTCATGAATGGCATGCAGGATGCCATCAACTTTATCCGTGAAGGCAATTCACAGGCTTTGAAGGAAGAAAATGAATCCGGTTCAATCAAGCTGGACATTGATTTCTAAAAAATAGGCGGACAAAAAATTGTTTTTAAAAGAAAAAAAGAGTATCTTTGCAGCCGCTTTTCGCATCATCACGTTTTGTGATGCTACGCATCGTGTGATGGAGAATTAAGCAAAACACTTAATTTAGAGTAACACAAATTTTAATTAAAATGAAAGAAATCAGTATCAAAGGTACAGCAAGAACTGCAACCGGAAAAAAGGCAAGTCGTGAAATCCGCAAATCAAACGGTGTTCCATGTAATCTTTATGGTGAAGCAAAAGACGAAAAAGGTCTTCCAGTAGCTCTATCATTTACAACTACTAACGATGAATTGCGTAACCTCATCTATTCACCGGACATCTACAGCGTAAATCTGAACATCGACGGCAAGGAGTGCAAGGCTGTTTTGAAGGAAATCCAGTTCCACCCTGTAAAAGATAACGTTCTGCATGTTGATTTCTATGAAATCACAGATCAGAAGCCTATCGTTATGGAAGTGCCCATCAAGTTGGTAGGACTTGCAGAAGGTGTTAAAGCCGGTGGTCGTTTAGCAGCTTCTGTACGTAAGTTGAAAGTTAAATCTATCTACACCAACATCCCTGAGCGTTTGGAGATCGACGTTACAAACTTGGGTCTTGGTAAGACTATCAAGGTTGGTGAGCTTCACTTCGAAGGTCTGGAATTGATCACCAGCAAGGAAGTTGTTGTATGCCAGGTTAAGATGACTCGTGGTGCTAGAGCTGCAGCTGCAGATAAGTAATCAGATTATCCACGTAGAATATGAAATATTTAATTGTCGGATTGGGCAACATCGGAAAAGAGTACGACGGAACCCGCCACAATATAGGATTCAGAGTATTGGACGCCCTTGCTAAGGCGTCCAATCTCGTTTTTGAGGATAAACGATACGGTGCAATAACCACCTTATCCGTAAAAGGCCAGCAACTTGTTCTACTGAAACCATCCACCTACATGAATTTGAGCGGAAACGCCGTAAGATACTGGATGAATCAGGAAAACATCCCATTGGAGCGTCTGCTTATAGTTGTTGATGACCTTTCACTCCCATTCGGAACCTTACGAATGAAGCCTAGCGGTAGTGATGGCGGACATAACGGTCTGAAACATATTGCTGCCGTTTTAGGAACACAGGCTTACGCCCGTCTGAGATTCGGAATCGGAAACGATTTTCCGCGCGGAGGCCAGGTTGATTATGTGTTGGGGCAATTCACAGAAGAGAATCTGCAAACAATGGAGGAACGTCTGACCGTAGCTGACGAAATGATTAAAAGCTTTTGTCTTTCAGGAATCCAGTTTACGATGAATCACTTCAACAAAAAATAAAACGTAATGGAAGAAGCCAGAATAGACAAATGGTTGTGGGCAGCCCGCATCTATAAAACCAGATCGATGGCTGCAGCAGCCTGCAAAAAAGGGCAAATCTCACTCAATGGTGCACAGCTTAAACCATCACGCACAGTCAGAGTCGGCGACGTCATCAATGTCAAGAAGCCCCCTATCACCTACTCTTTCAAAATCAAACAAACCATTGAAAAACGGGTTGGAGCCAAACTGATACCAGACATTCTGGAAAACGTGACACCTCCTGAACAATATGAACTGCTTGAAATGAACAGAATCAGCGGATTCATTGACAGAGCCCGGGGAACAGGACGTCCCACAAAGAAGGAACGCAGAAGTCTGGACTCATTCACAAATACTCCTGAATATCTGGATGATCTGTTTTTTGATTTTGACATGGACGACGAGGATGACTCCGAGTCATAAACCATATTAAGGCGTAGTGTATCAACGGGTCATCAGTTCCCGCAAGGCACTACGCTCTCCTACCACCCATAATACATCCCCCTTACAGAAAACCCGTTCCACATCCGGTTTTTCCAGAATACCATCAGCATTCTCATAACCAACTATCATACAATGGTAACGGTTTCGTATTCCGCTGTCCTTTAATTTTTCTCCGATAAATTCCGATCCTTCTTCAATCACAAACTGCCTAAGGATCATTTCCTGATCTATTTGCGTATTATGTGCATCCTCTTGTACACGTGTCTGCTGCAATGCACATGAAAACGCGTCAATCTGGCTGTCTGTGCCTATAACCTGTATCTTATCACCTGGGAAAAGCTGATCATCTCCACGAGGAATATTGATATGCCGTGTTCCACGGATAATAGAAGCAATATTAATGTTATAATAATGCCCCAGATTCAGATCATTCAACATCTTGCCACACCATTCCGAATCAACCGGTATTTCCAGATCTGCCAGGTGAAGATCACGTGTCAACAAACCGTCCGCATAACTGGGTTTCATCCTGCCTTCCTGCTGAGCCTTGATTTCTCTGCTCCTCAAGTTATTCATAAAATTCTTTTCCAGGTGGATGGCATTCATTTTCAATCGCCTTGAAAACAAAATGGCTATGACAAACAGCATGGCAAACAACAGAAGCAGTGCATCTGCAAAAGGTACCAGAAATCTGATTATATAAAACACAAAAGCACAAACCACTGTTCCCCTAACTATCAAGGTAAAAATCAGAGGTAACCGGTTAGCCCTGTTCTCGTTCCACAACAGTCTGAAGACTTTGGAACGCTGTCCACGTGCCATTATACTCCTCAAGAAAGGAGACAGACAAACCAAAGTAACGATTCCGCACAATGCATTAGCCCACCAATGAGGAACTATTTCACGCAAAAAAGGAAGCAGAAAACGGAATGACAAGGTAATCAATGTAATACATAATATGGAAAACACAACAATCTGACGCACCATTGTCATGATCAGCTCTCTCCAATGTCCGGGATGCCCAACCGTAAATCCACCCGACGTCATTCTTTCCAAAAAAGCGATCCAGGTATGGGGTACGACCCTGCAAACCCCGTTATATGCCGGTTCTGCCAACTTCAACATATAGGGTGTAGTGAAGGTCGTAATAACGGAAACTGCCACTACAATAGGATAAAGGAAATCACTCGTTACATTTAACGTCATACCCAGTGAAGCTATAATAAAGGCAAACTCACCTATCTGAGACATACTGAATCCGCACTTCATGGCTTCCTTCAGGGACTGTCCCGCCAAGACAAAACCCAATGTACCAAACACGGCCTGCCCTATAAGAATAGTAAAAGTTATGGCTATAATCGGGCCGGCATATTCGATAAGGACCTGGGGGTCTACCAGCATGCCGACCGATACAAAGAAAATCGCACCGAACAGATCCTTAATCGGCGAAACCAATCTCTCGATATGTTCCGCTTCAACGGTTTCTGCCAATATGGAACCAACCACAAACGACCCAAATGCTGCACTAAATCCTGAATATACAGCCACCACAGCCATTCCGAAACATAATGCCAAAGACAAAATCAGCAATGTTTCTTCATTCAACAGATTTTTAAAACTACGCAAAAGGTTGGGTAGAAAATACAATCCGACCACAAACCATAACACCAGAAAGAACAACAAATGCAGAATCGCAAAAATCATCTCACGGCCTTCGATGTTATTGCTGACAGCCAATGTAGACAAAAGAACCATCAATACAATGGCCAGGATGTCCTCAAGTATCAACACGCTGAGAACCAGTCCGGCAAATTTCTTCTGCAACAAGCCCAGATCCTGAAAAGCCTTGTAAATGATCGTTGTTGAAGACATGGCCAGCATACCCCCCAGATAGATACAATTCATCTTCCCCCACCCAAAGAGATGCCCCACTGCGCTCCCCAGGAATATCATACAGAAAATGATGGTCAGGGCAGCAATTACCGGCGCACCTCCCATTTTAACAATCTTCTTGAAACTGAATTCCAATCCGAGCGTAAACAGAAGCACGATAACTCCGATTTGTGCCCAAACCTCAATACTGTGCACATCCTGTACAGAAGGAGTATACTCAAAATGCGGTCCGGCGATAAAACCAGCCACTATGTAACCCAAGACGAGCGGCTGTTTCAAACGCTTGAAAAGAAGGGATACAAAACCGGCCACGACCAATATCATGGCCAGATCCTGTATCAGCGTGGGGATATGCTGTTCCATAATTCAACTATTTTTTCGCTGTAATTTCAGCTATCTTCACAATGGTCATCATGGCCTTTTCCATACTCTGCACAGGAACAAATTCATGACGGCCATGAAAATTCAGTCCTCCTGCAAAGATATTCGGGCAAGGTAATCCCATAAATGACAACTGGGCACCATCCGTACCTCCTCTAATTGCTTTGACCTTGCAAACGACTCCAGCTTCTTTCATGGCTTCCGATGCGATATCAATAATTTCCATCTTCGGCTCAATCTTTTCGCGCATGTTATAATACTGATCCTGGATGTCGATCACCACCGTATTCTCACCATACTTTTCATTCAATCCGGCAGCCAGATCCATCATCAGTTTTTTCCGTTCTTCAAACTTAGTCCGGTCATGGTCACGGATGATATAAGAAAGTTCCGCTTTCTCCACTGCGCCCTTCATTCCCGTCAAATGGAAAAAGCCTTCATAATTATCCGTTGTCTGGGGCGTCTGATCGGCCGGCAATAACCCGGCATACTCCACCGCGATCAATGCCGCATTGCGCATTTTATCCTTGGCATACCCCGGATGCACACTCAGACCTTCTACACTTACCTTGGCAGACGCCGCATTAAAGTTCTCAAACTCCAGCTCTCCGATTTCTCCTCCATCCATCGTATAGGCCCATTCACATCCGAATTTTTCCACATCAAACAGGTGCGCACCCTTACCGATCTCTTCGTCAGGATTAAATCCGATCCTGATCTTGCCATGCTCAATCTCGGGATGTTCTTTCAAATAGACCATCGCCTGTACAATTTCCGCAATTCCGGCCTTATCATCCGCACCCAGAAGAGTATGACCGTCCGTTACGACCAGATCTTCGCCTATATGATCGTTTAATTCAGGAAAACAGTCCGGAGAAGTCACAATACCATCTTCGGCAGACAATACGATGTCACCTCCAGCATATTTTTCCACTACACGTGGAGACACATTGCAGCCGGAACAATCAGGAGACGTATCCATGTGGGCAATGAATCCGATCGTCGGCACCTGGCGTTCCACATTGGCTGGCAATGTGGCAAACAGATAACCGTTCTCATCCAAAACGACTTCCGACAAGCCCAGACTTTCCAATTCCGATTTCAAATAACGGGCAAAAACCATTTGCTTGTCTGTACTCGGACATGCCGTACCTTCTTCAGACGACTGCGTATCAAATTTAACATAATTCAAAAACCGTTCCAGTAAATCCATAACTTTGCTTTTTAAAATTGATATGTAAAATTAAATATTTAGTTCGATTCCTACAATTTATTATGGTACTTTAATCTTTTCAGATCCGCATTCCATTAAATAAATTTTATTTTTCTCATAATTATATTTATATTTGTGCTCGCTAACACATTTCTAATTATCTAATTTTAATGAAAAAATAATTAAAACCTAATCATCATGAAAACAGCTCTTACTAAACTGGTTGGAATATGCTGTGCCTTCAACCTGTGTAGCACCCTACATGGGCAAGACGATGTCACCAAGGAGTATCTTCAAAATCATTCATTCGAAGAGGATGCAGACTTATGTACTCCTGAATCTGACAAAATCGTCAAAGAAAGCAGCGATGGCTTACGTGGTTGGAACATCTCACCGTCCGGCTGGAACATCACCCCTCCCGCTGAAGGCAGATCTCTGCTTATCAACAAAAACTGTTTTACAGACAATGGCTTTGGACAAACACCAATCATAGACGGAGATTTTGCTTACTACCAAAGATTCGGATGGGGAAGCGCCTCATCTGCCCTACAACAGGAAACATCTCAGAAACTGCCTGCAGGTGAATACGAACTGACATTTGTCCATAAGGCATTTGCAGCCAACAATGCCGCGTCCATGGCTTCAGTCAATATCTACGACGAAACCGATCAGACCTTGGGAACTGCATCCTTCAGTTGCATACCCGGCAGCACCAACATCATGACAAACAGCGAATGGACAGAAAACAGTATAAAATTCATACTCAAATCTGATTCTAAAATTACCATTACCTCACAAATGATCTGGGGAAACGGCGGAAGCCAGATTGCCTACGACAACTTCCGACTGTACAAACTGCCCGAGGGATCATACGATCCGGATGCGCCTGTCATTGAAGGAGATACGGAAGACAAGGTTTCTTCACCTACCGAAGGAGTGATCACACACGAATTCGTCAGTGAAGAAGACATGCAAGCCGATTTGCTGCAAATGCTGGCCAAATCCATGCAATATGCCAAAAACATCTGGTATGACTGCCAGGCACCGAACAGCAAGAATGAAGCCTGCGGATATTTCAAAGCCAACAGCGCAGGACAAAACAATGAAGACGGCGTACGTACCAATGCTGACTTTTCCATGATTTGTGCCTTCGTCTATAAGTACGGACAAGGAAAAGTGACGCTACCGGAAGGCATAACATGGGATAAAGTAAAAGACATGGCGGTCAAGTCACTTGTTTTCGGTTATTCCACCCACAAAGCCAACAAATTCAAGATTACGTCCAACAATGCCTATTGGGGATCTGTAAGCAACGCGGATCATGTATGGGAAAGCTCTTTGTGGGCCACCTCGCTGGCCTTTGCCTCCCATTTCCTGGCAGACGAATTATCAGAAGCACAAAAGGAATATATTTACAACATGATCAAGGCTGAATGCAATTACGAACTTCAGCGCAGCATCCCGACCGGCTACAACGGAGACACCAAGGCCGAAGAAAACGGTTGGGAAACCAATATTCTATCCTGTGCATTAGGACTTTATCCCAATGATGCACTTGCACCGCAATGGTTCAACAAATTGCGTGAATTTGCCATCAACTGCTATTCACAAACAGATGACGCAAACGACAATACCATTATTGATCCTGAATATGACCAGAAGACAGTGAAGGACTTATATAAAGGACAAAACCTTTATGACGACTTTACCCTGCAGAATCATAACTACTTCCATACCTCATATCAAAATGTAGTCATACAGGAATTGGGCGAATCCTATCTGGCTCTCAAGCTGTTCCAGGGAGAGAATCCCAAATGGCAGACCAATGCCCTCATGCACAACAACCAGGAAGTCATGGACAATGTACTCTGTCAGCTTGCGCTTGCCGACGGTGAATTGGCCATGCCTAACGGCAACGACTGGAGCATGTTCCTGTACGATCAGATCACGAGCTACTCTACCATGGCCTGCTTCCTGAAAGATCCGAACGCATTGCTTCTGGAAAATCTGGCCTATAAAAACATCAAAGCCAGACAAAGCACCACTACAGACGGCAGCTGGCTTCTTAACAGCGATATAGGACCACGACGTATGGGTGTGGAAGGACATCGTGTCATGATGACTTATCTCATGCATGAAATGGCTTCAACCCAACAGCTGGCTCCGGCCGAATGGGCCGACTTCAGCCGGAAATTCGAAGCAGCCAAACTATTTACCAGCCAGAATATCGTTCGTGCCAATACCTCAGAACGGTTCAGTGTGTTCTCCTGGAGTAACGGTCTGAAAAGCTATACCGGATATATCGCAGCCAACAATCCGGACAAGAACAAAATCATCGTACCTTATAAGGCACACAACACGGGTAACATCATAGGCTGGTATAATGTGAACGGCAAAGGCATCAACGCTTCTCCCGTAGTTAACGGCGTATATGATCTGAAAGGAAACAGTTACACCATGAACGGCAAATTGTCAACCAACGACAACAGCCTGGAAAACAATTTTACCATCTATTCTACCGGAGGTAACGCCTTCATCTATATGGATTATGTCACCGGCAAGACCAATGGTACCATCACAGCCGAACAAGGTGGCCTGATGGCAATCAGCGTGGATCCTTTCACAAAAGAACAACGCACCCTGTACCATGCCAAAGGCCGCTTCCAGAGTGACGGCAAACAGTTGACCAAATTCCAGACACCATGGGTCAACATTGACAATCAGGTCGGAATTGTGCATTCAGACAAAAAGAATCAAATGGCATTCGGCGACCGTGAGCTCAACAGTTCCATTTATCTGGCCAAAATTTATCCGTCATACGATAACAATATGAGAACATTCAGCAATGACGAGATAATAGACCGCAGACACATCATTTATTACAGTCAGGTCAATGCCGAAACGACAGCAGCCCTTTCTGCACAAGTGCAGTCACTCACAGATATCGTACCTGAAGGATGGAACGGTGTCATTGTGGCCGACCCGGACAGCACACGCTACTTACTTCTCAGCAACTACATGGGAGACTTGAACTGCAAGCTGACCGACATCACCTTACCGTATGGTGCTCCTGTCTTTACAGCCGTAACGGCCATCAATGACAACAAGGCGACAGCTACATTCAGATGTGATGCCAACCACAGTGTAGCCAACACCTTGCGCGTTTTCGTGGAAGGCACCGGCATACAAGCCTGGCAGGCAGAAAATGACTCATGTGCCGCTTATCTGGATAATCCGGGTGACAAAGAAACCAAAGTTAACGTAACAATACTGAACAATAACAAGGTTTCATCAGCACAGATCACCCTCAAGGCCAATTCAAGAATTCTGGTCTATATCAAAGATGGAGATATCGTTTACGATGAAATCAATGTCGGTGAAGGCGAAAGTGCCTTCACTGACGTTACCGACCAATATCTGAAAAACCCTAGTTTTGAAGAAGATCTGACCTATAGCCAGATTGGTTCCGTCACACTCGGTAACGTAACTTATAACCCCTGTTACACCAATAACGTTCCTGCTGTTGACAAGAGATGGGCGCAAATATTACCGATAGAAGGCTGGCAGAATGAAAACCTGCTCACTAACGAAAACGGTTCGAATTTCTGTCTGCTCTATTCCATGCCCTACAGTTCCACAATGTATTGCGTATCTCCTTCCAACATCGGAAATTCAGCCAGCATAATGCCCGCCCCCGCCATCGACGAAACATGCGGCAAACGGTGCCTCAGCATAATGAACTCATGGGACTCCGGTCTTAACCGCATCACCCAGACCCTGCAACTGCCTGAAGGAGAATACAAATTACAGTTCCTCATGCAATATGTATGTGCTAACGAGACACGTCACGCAAATCAGAACACGATCTCTACAACAGGCGGTAACACCAATTACTCCTATTGCGGTATCAGCTACAACGATACCAAAGATTATTACTACCCCCGACTGGCCAATAATTGGGAATATATAGAATGCCCGTTCACTCTCAATGAGGCAACAGACGTTGAACTCAGTATGGGACTGGAAACTACGGCTTCAACCGGAGCTGCAAACAACACCCGGCTATACATTGACAATATCCGTTTATTCCGCAAAGGAAACAATCCCGACCATATCAGCGAAACGGCAACAAACAGTCAATATGTCAATGTTTACAATATTCAAGGCATGGAAATCCGTCACAATGTCCCTGCCAGCCAAGCTACAAAAGGACTGCGAAAAGGGCTTTACATCATTGACGGCCAAAAGATCCTTCTTGACAAATGACAAAAAAGCCTGTTCCACATAATGTCATCATATTATAATTTGAAAGAAATGAAGCTGACATACATTTAGTGTATCTTTGTAAAGTTCAAAAATAATAGTTTATGCAACAAAGAACACACTATCGCACAATTGTATTGTCAGACATTCATTTAGGTACAACCCATTCCAAAACAGATGAAGTCTGTCACTTTCTCAGCAACGTAGACTGTGACAGACTCATTCTCAACGGCGACATTATTGACGGATGGCATCTGAAAAAAAGCGGCACAAAAAGATGGCAAGCCAAACATACCCGTTTCTTTAAGATTCTCATGAAGATGATGGAAAACAACAATACGGAACTGATATACGTCAAAGGCAATCACGATGATTTTCTGGAGGCCCTGGCACCGCTTACATTTTCCAACATACACATCGTCAGAGACTACGAATTCGTCAGCCACAACAAACGTTACTTCGTCACACACGGCGATCTGTTCGACCGCGTGACAACCCAGATGAAATGGCTTGCCAAATTGGGAGACATGGGCTATACCATCCTGCTGGCACTCAACAGTTTCTATAACAAATACCGCGCAAGGAAAGGAAAGCCATACTACTCATTCTCACAGCATGTCAAACAAAAGGTCAAATCCGCAGTAAACTATATCTCTGATTTTGAACATACTTTATCCGAATTCGCACATGCCAGAAAATACGATGGCATTATTTGCGGACACATCCACCATCCAGCCAACACCACTTACAACGGCATCCGTTACCTCAACTCCGGAGATTGGGTAGAAACACTATCCGCACTAACCGAAGATGAAAACGGGAAATGGGATGTCATGTATTATACAGATTTTGTAAGCCAATACCCAGACAATACATCTGCATTACTAAATAAAGCATCATGAAATTCTTATTTATCGTACAAGGAGAAGGTCGCGGGCATCTCACTCAAGCCCTGACACTTGAAGACTACCTGCAGCAAGAAGGTCACGAGGTAGTCAAGGTCTTAGTCGGAAAAAGCCAGTCACGCGAACTGCCTGACTTTTTCAAGAGACGCCTCAAGGCACCTATCGAACGATTTGAAAGTCCGAACTTTCTCCCTACTCCGGCAAATAAACGCAACAATATCACCAAGAGCATCATATACAATATACTGCGAACTCCGACTTACTTAAAGAGTATCAAGCATATCAAAAAGGAAATTGAGAGCTCCGGTGCTGACATTGTTGTTAATTTCTATGAGATGCTGACAGGCGTCACTTATCTGTTACACAAACCTAAAGTTCCGTTCATCTGCATCGGCCATCAGTACCTTTTTCTCCACAAGAAGTTCAAGTTTCCCAAAGTCAACCGCACCCAGCTACTGCTACTGAAATTCTTTACACGCATCACAGCCATAGGAAGTTACAAAATGCTGGCTTTGTCATTCAGACGAATGAATCACGATGAAAAACAGCATCTCTACGTCGTTCCGCCATTGCTGCGAAAAGAGGCACTGGCACAACCGACTTCCAACGGCAATTACATACACGGATACATGGTTAATGCAGGATTCTCCTCACAGGTAAAAGAATGGCATCAGAAAAGACCGGATATCGCCCTGCACTTCTTTTGGGACCAGAAGGGAGAAAAAACCATCCGTCACATCGACCAGACGCTCAGCTTTCATCCGCTGGACGACCAGGCCTTTCTTCAGGAAATGGGCGGATGCAAGGCCTACGCCAGCACAGCCGGTTTTGAATCCATTTGTGAGGCTCTCTATATGGGCAAACCCATTCTGATGGTACCCGCACATATCGAACAGGAATGTAATGCTTACGATGCCTATCTGTCTGGTGCAGGCATTATCTCACAAGAATTCCAGTTAGACGAGTTGCTGGATTTCAGCCGGTCGTACCAGCCAAATGCCAAATTCATCTTTTGGACGAACAGTGCCCCACAACAAATTGTCCGACACCTGGAGTCACCGGTCACCAACAACCATACGCCTATAGAATGGGTCCTGCAATTTCCCGTATCATTAGGCAGCACCGTAGACTTCAATCTGCTATACTCTGACGTGCGTGGTCTTACCGTAGGATATTACAGGATACTTCGTCGCAGAATAAGACATTATTTACCCAACATATAAACTAATCAAAATCTATCATACTATGACAATCGAGTAGGAGGAAAACGAAGTATTTTTCTTTCTACTCTCGTTTTCCGTCCTTTCAAACCACCATACGTACTATTCAGTTTTCCTATTTTGAATACTATTTGAAATAGGAAGTACATTATCCAACGTAACCAGCCTTACACTATTTATCATCAGACATTGCAGAAGTTTACAACCGATTTTTACTACACACCAATAGACAAGACAGGTGTTCTCCCATAGATATTCTTGACAAACAAGAGCACCGCATTTCCTTACATTAGCAACTCCGGTCTTGACTTTCTTACATGACTTCCAAATACACTTGCTTATCCGTTGCCTTAACCATTTGTCTTTTTCGATATAGAAACGCTTTATCCGTAAAAAACAAAAGACTATCATCGTTTATTTTAACAAAAAACTCAACCATAACACATAGCGCAATAGATTTTGTCACATTCTCTTCTCATATTACATATCCACATTTTTTCCTGATTTTCTCCTTCACCCCTTCACCGCCCATTATTCATGCGGGTTTCAAGGTGAAGGATACCCTTCACTAATCCTTCACCGGATGGTTCATTGGCCAAAATTTGCTTTTTGTCCATAATGAACGGCCAAGTTTATGAATTCTTAAATCATTACATTTTTAAAAAAGTAAGGCTTACTTTAAAAAAAGTAAAGCTTACTTTTTCAAAAGTAAGCCGAGTTTTTCGGAAGATCTCCCAGGAAAAATCCATCGGTTTCCGGAACAATTCTCACATTGAAAAAGCTGATCACAGAAGGGCCGTAAAGCTATTTGCAGAGCAACTGAAGGACTCGTCTACAGACCTTTTTCGAGTCCGGACACATGCAGTAAAGGTCTCAGAAGGTCTGAAAATGCGTGAGGGAGGATGTGAAACAGGTGAAACCGGATATTTCACCATATAGCAAATTCAATATCAGGTTATTAACATATCCGGTGAAGGAGTGAAAGTAAAGTCGGAAAAAACCAACTGTCTTTTCCTGATTTAACTAGACGCTTTTTTGTTTTATAAACTATAACAGTAG